>Ga0180732_1000277_pt1 | contig 47380 bp, 47 predicted proteins | sample KR11_01MetaG_FD_148674 | JGI IMG/M metagenome (GOLD analysis project Ga0180732, IMG submission 148674) | Groundwater microbial communities from the Olkiluoto Island deep subsurface site, Finland - KR11_0.1 MetaG | ecosystem: Environmental > Aquatic > Deep subsurface > Groundwater | place... | reverse complement strand
TGATGGTATGGCCTGCGGCAGTGGCCACGAGGGAATGATCGGCGTTGATGGTTGCACCATAACTGTAGATATCGGGAGCCGAGTTTGCGGCATTGTAATTATAACTGACAATCGAACTGTTCAAGTTCAGGATTCCAAAAGAGAGATGCAGTCCACCACCAGATCCGCTGGCTGAATTATAGGCAAAGGTGGAGTTGTTGATGGTGACGGTAGAAGACTCTTCTATCATTCCGCCGCCTTCAACGGCTGAGTTGCCGGAGATTGTGGAGTTGGTGATGATGGTGGTGGTACCTTGAGAACGAATAGCTCCGCCACTACTGTTCGCCTGGTTGGCATTGAAGGTACAGCCGCTGACAGAGAGCGGTCCAATATTATAGATGGCACCGCCATCATTAGCATTGTTGGCCGTAAACGAAGAGTCGGTGAGAGTAAGCGTTGCCCCTGTTTCGTTGTGGATCGCGCCGCCGCTGGAGTTTGTGGCCGTGTTATTGGTGAAAATCACATTGGCAAGGGTGAGATGCTCTTTGGTGTAAATACCGCCGCCTGGACCGCTAACCAGTCCATTCATGAAAGTGAGACCGCTGAGGCTGGCGCTCATGATGGCCGCTGTCCCATCATCAATCAGCATAACCCTGCCGGTTTGGTTTGCATCGAGAATAACCCCGCCATTACCATTGATGGTCAGGTTCTTGTTGATGGTGAGCTGGCTGATCAGAGTAATGATGGCGGGAGCGGCTGGTGAGAATACATCGGGGTCAAAGTCGATGACTTTCCCAGCCGGGGCACTTTCTAAGGCCTCACGCAGGGTTCCCTCTCCTGAATCATTAGCGGAGCTAACTGTCCAGGGAATACTTACCACTCCGGTATCGGTTTCCACCGCTCCCATATCAATAGTGTCGATCACACGGTTAAATCCTGTTCCCCGCTGGTCGGTGGCAAGTGCTGAGGGGTTGGCTCCAGTGCCAATAGCGGGGCTGGTAGTAAGAAGCATGTGGGTCTTGGTGTTTCCGCCGTTGTCCTTGAGGATATCGAGCTTGGCCTCCTGGCCGACGATGTTGTTATTTTCGCCATTGTTGATGGTATGGCCTGCGGCAGTGGCCACGAGGGAATGATCGGCGTTGATGGTTGCACCATAACTGTAGATATCGGGAGCCGAGTTTGCGGCATTGTAATTATAACTGACAATCGAACTGTTCAAGTTCAGGATTCCAAAAGAGAGATGCAGTCCACCACCAGATCCGCTGGCTGAATTATAGGCAAAGGTGGAGTTGTTGATGGTGACGGTAGAAGACTCTTCTATCATTCCGCCGCCTTCAACGGCTGAGTTGCCGGAGATTGTGGAGTTGGTGATGATGGTGGTGGTACCTTGAGAACGAATAGCTCCGCCACTACTGTTCGCCTGGTTGGCATTGAAGGTACAGCCGCTGACAGAGAGCGGTCCAATATTATAGATGGCACCGCCATCATTAGCATTGTTGGCCGTAAACGAAGAGTCGGTGAGAGTAAGCGTTGCCCCTGTTTCGTTGTGGATCGCGCCGCCGCTGGAGTTTGTGGCCGTGTTATTGGTGAAAATCACATTGGCAAGGGTGAGATGCTCTTTGGTGTAAATACCGCCGCCTGGACCGCTAACCAGTCCATTCATGAAAGTGAGACCGCTGAGGCTGGCGCTCATGATGGCCGCTGTCCCATCATCAATCAGCATAACCCTGCCGGTTTGGTTTGCATCGAGAATAACCCCGCCATTACCATTGATGGTCAGGTTCTTGTTGATGGTGAGTTGACTGATCAGAGTAATGATGGCGGGAGCGGTGGGCGGGAATACCGTCGGATTAAAGTCGATGGTGTCGTCGGCTACGGCATCCAGTATGGCCTGACGCAGGGTGCCGGCGCCGGAATCAGCAATGCTGTTCACTGTGAGAGTGGCAGCTTGGGCCTGCGGCTGGAAGAAAAAAAGGATGAAAGAAGAGAGAACGGTTGCCGCAACGATGCCGTACGAAAACATTTTCATGAGCTTTCTCCCCAATTAAGGTATCCCTGAATGGAATGTACCAGTTCCTCTTAAGCGAGCGGACTTGCAATAACAGGTAGTACGAAAGATTATTTTTTGTCATCCACGCACACACAAGAGGGATAGAAAGAGCCTCCAGTGCGAGGAGTATGAATTGTTACGAGGCTATAATTTATTATTTTTTCACAAAAAAATAGGGTTGGCAAATGAAAAATAAAATATTTTTTTTATTTTCTGGGCCAGAGATTGAAAAATTGCAACAGCAAGGTTATCACATTAAACGTCTGATGCACAGAAATGGATCCCCATTTAGGCCTTGTTTTTTATAATGGTATTTGCTACGAAACGACCATCATGAATCATAGAACTCTTCAACAGAATGCAGGGCGTCTGAACACATGGCTTCTGGCCATTATGGCTTTTGTGCTGCCGCTTTCCACCTCTGCCCTTTCGGTACTGGCCATCTTGATACTGGTTGTCTGGCTAGTCGAAGGAGGCTACCGGGAAAAGTTACGGCTGATCTCCACAAACCCGGTTGCCATGGCGGTTCTTTTGTATCTTGCACTCTATGTGATCGGCCTGCTCTGGACTGAAGATCTGGCAAATGGCCTTGATGTCCTGAAAAAATACTGGAAACTCATGCTTTTGCCTGTATTTTTGACGACTGCTCGCTGGGAGATGCGGCGGGTGTATACAGGTTTTTTTCTAGCAGGGATGACTATTGCCATGACCATGACCTATCTGGCCTGGTTCGGTCTTTTGCATTATGCGGATATCACTACACAACATCTCACCCGTGGTACCTTTCATGTCATCTACAATCCCATGCTGGCCTTTGCCATATATCTCCTCTGTCATGAGCTGGTGTGGGGTAAGATCAGATCTGCCCTGCGTTGGCCCTTGGCCGGCTTGGCCTTTCTTATGATATTCAACATGTTTATTACGGAAGGGCGGGGCGGTCAGATTGTATTTTTTGTCCTGCTTGGTCTACTTTTTCTACAGATCTTCAGAAAAAATATTCTGCGCGCCGGGCTGATCATGATCTTTCTTCTTCCGGCAATCTTTACTGCCGGCTATCAGCTCAGCCCTGTCTTTCATGGGCGTGTGGATCGGGCCTGTTCCGAGGTTCACCAGTTTAAAAGTAATCCGAATACCTCTGTGGGCTTACGGTTGCTTTTCTGGCAGAATTCCTGGGAGATCATAAAAAAGAGTCCATGGCTGGGGGTGGGCACTGGTGATTTTCAGTCGGCCTATGCCGAGGTTAATAAGCTCACATCACCGCGGATGGTGGCAACCGATAATCCCCATAACCAGTATGTTTTTGTCTTGTGCCAAATGGGACTACTTGGGTTGGCGGCCCTGGTTGGCATCTTTGTGACCCAGATTCGTCAGGCTTTTGTCTTGTCAGACGGCTGGGAGCGAATCCGTTTGGCCTTTCCCCTGTTTTTCCTGACCATCATGTTCACCGAGTCCTATCTGATCATTGCTCAGACAGGATTTCTCTTCTCCCTTTTCAGTGCCGTGCTCTATATGCGAAAGGAGTCTGCGGAAGCTCGGATCTAAGTGCTCTGGCTATAGTTCAGCTCCACCCACTTTCGATAACTGCCATCCATAACTGCCCGCCACCAGCCTTCATTGTTCAGATACCAGTCCAAGGTCTTGCGAATGCCGGTCTCAAAGGATTCCTGCGGACAGTAGCCAAGTTCGTTGGTGATTTTGGCGGCATCAATGGCGTAGCGGCGATCGTGACCAAGCCGGTCCGCGACATGGGTGATCAAGCTTTCAGCCATGTCGCCCGATACCTGCGGGGCGTGGGGAAATCTTTGCTTCATCTCTTCATGGGCGGCAAATTTCTCATCTAAGAGACGACAGATCAATTTGACGATCTCAATATTGGTCCACTCGTTGTTGCCGCCGATATTATAGGTCTCACCAATCTTTCCCTGGTGGATAATCAGATCAATACCCCGGTTGTGATCATCCACATAAAGCCAGTCGCGGATCTGCAGTCCATCGCCGTATATGGGCAGGGGCAGCCCATCAAGGATATTACTGATGATCAGGGGGATCAGTTTTTCCGGGAACTGGTAAGGTCCGTAATTATTGGAACAATTACTGGTTGTTACCTGCAGGCCATAGGTCTCATGGTAGGCCCGTACCAGATGATCGGAAGAGGCCTTGGAAGCGGCGTAGGGCGAATTTGGTGCGTACTGGTTACTTTCGGTAAACGGCGGTTCTTCGGGTCGCAAGGTGCCATACACCTCATCGGTGGAGACATGATGAAAGCGGTGCGGTCGCGGTGCCTGAGGATCAGTCAGCCAGATCTTCTTGGCTGACTTGAGCAGGACATGGGTGCCGATGACATTGGTGTCAATAAATTCATCCGGACCATGGATGGAACGATCAACGTGGGATTCGGCGGCAAAATGGACAATGGTGTCAATCTTTTCTTCCTGCAATAATCCGAGTACCAGATCGTAATCCCTGATATCGCCATGAACAAAACGAAAGTTTTTCTGGGTTTTAACGGAGATCAGGTTGGCACGGTTTCCGGCATAGGTCAGGGCGTCCAGGACTACAACCCGGCTATCAGGGTGATTTTGCAACCAGAAGTGGACAAAATTGGCGCCGATAAAACCAGCGCCTCCGGTTACCAGGATTTTTTCGGGCTGATAAAGCATTTTATTTCCTTTTTTCTTGTTTAATCAGGGCCAGGCCGCTGTTGAAAAATAATCATAACATGACAATACCGTGCGTGAACAGCATAACGGCCGTAATGAAATGGATAGAAAGCTAATGGTTATTTCGTAACGGCCCCTAACATGGTGGTTAATCCTTCCTGCCAATTGGGAAGTTTCATGTCAAAGGTCTGCATGATTTTATGGCAATCAAGGACTGAATTCTGGGGACGGCGCGCGGGTGTCGGGTAGTCACTGGTGGTGATGGGATGTATCGGAATCACATGATCACTAAGGCCAATTTTGCAGGCCTCTTCAAGGATGATTTTCGCAAAGCCGTGCCAGGTTGTTTCCGGCAGGCCGCAATAATGATAGGTGCCCCAGGAAATATCAATTCCTTCACTGATCTTGTCTGCCAGGATTAGCAGGGCCTCGGCAATATGGGTAGCACAGGTTGGGCATCCCCGCTGATCAGACACCACCCGCAGTTCATCACGTTCGGCTGCCAGCCGGAGCATGGTCTTGACAAAGTTATTTCCGTGCGGCCCGAAGACCCAGCTGACGCGGAGGATCAGATGCTCTCTTAGTCTGGCGCGCACCTCCTCTTCGCCCTCCCACTTGCTTCGGCCGTAGACGCCGCTGGGGGAAACCGGATCATCTTCTTCATAGGGCCCGGCCTTGTTGCCGTCAAAGACATAATCGGTGGAGAGATGGATCAGGGGGATCTGGTGATTATGGCAGCTGGCAGCCAGATTGGCCGGTCCCTGCCGGTTGGCCCGCATGGCGGCCTCGACTTCCTGCTCGGCCTTATCCACGGCTGTATAGGCTGCAGCGTTGATGACAAGGGAGGGGCGCAACTGGCTGATGATCTGCTCCACCGCCTCACCATCGCCGATATCGAGTTGCTGCCGGGTCAAGGCTATCAGGCCGCAGCCTCTTGCGTTGGCCTGACGAGTTACTTCGTATCCGACCTGGCCATTGGCCCCGGTCAGCAGGATGGAAGAATTATCCTTCATTATTTGTTCTCAAACAGACAAAAACTGGCTGGATCAATATCTGCCAGCATCGGCGCCAAGCGGTCTTTATCCGAAACTTGCGGTTCGTTTATCGGCCAGTCGATGGCCAGGGCGGGGTCATCCCAGCGGATTGATTTTTCATGCTGCGGAGCATACAATTCCGTGCATTTATAGGCAAAAAGTGCGGTGTCGCTGGTCACACAGAAGCCATGGGCAAAGCCGGGAGGTACCCAGAACTGGCGTTTATTTTCGCCTGAAAGGACAACCCCGTGCCACCGGCCAAAGGTTGGCGAGCCTTTACGGATATCCACCACCACATCAAAGACCTCACCCTGGAGAACATAGACAAGTTTTCCCTGGGGCTGAGGGTTCTGGAAATGCAGTCCGCGCAGGACTCCGCGCCCGGAAAAGGAAAGATTGTCCTGCACAAAATCAATATTGATTCCTATATCCTGGTATCGTTTACGCGACCAGGTCTCCAGGAAAAAACCCCGTTCATCACCAAAAACCTTGGGCTCAATGATCAGCAGTCCCGCTAGAGGGGTCTCGATCACCTTCATGGCTGAAGCTCCATCCGGCAGATGGAGTGCAGATAAGCACCATAGCCATTTTTGGATAAGGGAGCGGCCAACGCCTCCAGGTCTTTCAGGTCAATGTATCCCATGCGGAAGGCAATCTCTTCGGGACAGGCGATCTTCAGCCCCTGTCGATCCTCAATGACCCGGACAAAGTTGGCAGCATCAAGGAGAGAGGCATGGGTGCCGGTATCCAGCCAGGCCGTGCCGCGGCTGAGGATCTCGACTTGCAATGCGCCCCGTTTGAGATATTCCCGATTGACGTCAGTGATCTCCAGTTCACCGCGTTCTGACGGCCGAATATGCTTGGCGATCTCCACCACTTCATTATCGTAAAAATAAAGGCCGGTTACGGCATAGAATGATTTGGGTTGGGCCGGTTTTTCTTCCAGGTCAATGACCTTGCCATCCTTGTCAAAGACAACAACGCCATAGCGCTCAGGTCGCTGCACATAATAGCCGAAAACCGTGGCCCCATGTTCCTGTTGACTGACTTGCTGCAGCTTATGAGAAAGCCCTTCGGCATGAAAGATGTTGTCGCCCAGAATCAGGGTGACCGGGCTGTCACCGATAAAACCCTCTCCAATCAGAAAGGCCTGGGCCAGACCATCCGGGCTGGGCTGCACGGCATAACTTAATTCAAGTCCCCACTGACGGCCATCTCCCAGCAGGTTTTTAAACAGGGGCATGTCAGCCGGAGTGGTGATGATGAGAATCTCCCGGATCCCGGTCAGCATCAGGGTGGACAGGGGATAATAGATCATCGGCTTGTCATAGATCGGCATGAGCTGCTTGCTCACCGAGTGGGTCAGGGGGTGCAGTCTGGTACCGGAGCCGCCGGCCAGTATGATACCTTTGCGCATGGTGTCCTGTGGGTTTGTTGAGGGTCAGTATAAATTTAAGGGTCCGGTACTATACAATTTTGGCGGAGGTTCCACAAGTTGAAGCTTATAAAGGATATATATATTTAGTTATCCACCGATCCTGCCAGGCGAAGCCAGATAAAACCACTGATTCCTGCCAGCAGTGAGCCGATCAGTACTCCGGTCTTGGCCTGGAGCAGGAGGTTATCTTGACCTGCAAAAGAGAGTTCGCCGATAAAGATGGACATGGTGAATCCGATACCTGCCAGGAGAGAAACTCCGGCAATATGGTGCAGGTTTATGCCAGCCGGCAAGCGGGAGATCCCGGTTTGTTGCAGGAGCAAGACACTTGCGAAGACGCCGATACTTTTCCCTGCCACAAGCCCCCCAATGACCCCCAATGTTACGGGATGGCGCAGGGTAGTGGCCAGGCTGGAAAATTCTATGGGGATCCCCGTATTGGCCAGGGCAAAAAGTGGGATAATCAGAAAGGCGCTCCATGGGTGGAGGTGAAGCTCCAGGCGTTGAAGCGGAGAAGCCATATTGTGGATGGCATCTTCCAGATTCTGCAGGACTCCTTGTGCTTTGGTGTTGCCGACAATGGTCCTGCCTGGTTCGTGAACTTTGTCAAATCGTGTGAGCAAGTTGGACATGATCTCGATGGATTTTGACGGATGACATCTGGGTCTTGCAGGCACGGTCAGGGCGGTGAGAACCCCGGCTAGAGTGGCATGGATTCCTGAATTGAGAAGGGCAAGCCAGAGGAGACCACCCAGCAGAAAGTAGGGGAGTGGTTTACGTATTCCCACACGATTGCAGCCGATCAGAAGGGAAAAAATAAAGGCTGCCCAAAGAAGCATGTTCTGGTCAATGGTCTTGGTATAAAAGAAGGCAATGACCAGTATGGCGCCAAGGTCATCAACTATGGCCAGGGCCAGTAGAAAGCCAAATAATGCTTTGGGTACCCGTTTGCCAAGGAGCACAAGGGCACCCACGGCAAAGGCGATATCGGTAGCCATGGGGATGGCCCATCCTCCCGCGCCAATTCCGTCTTTGTTGATGGCGGCATAGACCAGGGCCGGGACGATCATGCCGCCGAGAGCCGCACCAATGGGCAAGAGGGCCTGATGCAGACTGGCGAGTTCGCCCACCAGGATCTCCCGTTTAATCTCCAGTCCCACCAGAAAAAAGAAGAGGGCCATCAGGCCGTCATTGATCCAATGGTGGAGGGTATGGCTTAAAGTGAAAGAGCCAAGTTGCAGGGTGATGACGGTATGGCGGATATGCTCATAGGATGGGGCCAGGGAGGTGTTGGCCAGGATCAGGGCCAGGATGGCGCATCCTATGAGAAGGAGTCCCGAGGCGGCATCATAATGGATAAATTTATCAAGGGGTGTCTTGAGCCGTTGAAAGGTCAGTTCCAGTTGTGACCGGTTCCGGCCGCAATCCGTTTCATTTTCAGGTGTCATAAGGGGCTCTGTCACGTAAAAGAAGAAAGAGTGTTTTGTCAGATTCCTCCAGGGATCTGATCTTTGATCATTAGAATGGTCTTATCGAGTTATGTCAAGTTTATGGGTTGAAAAGGGCATACTGTTCATGGGCGAATTGCTGTCTCTGATTGACGATACACTTTGCCACATGTTTTAATATAAAATTTCTGATTGTGTTGATTGATTTCTACTGTATGAGGCGGATGGAGAAGATGAATCCCTATATTGTTACCTTGGTTTTACTCTGTTGCAGCAATGTGTTCATGACCTTTGCCTGGTATGGTCATCTGACGAATATGGCGCATCGGACATGGCTCTTTGCGGCTCTGGTTAGTTGGGGGATTGCCCTGTTTGAGTATCTGCTGCAGGTTCCCGCCAACCGCATTGGCCATCAGGTTATGAATGTGGGCCAGTTGAAGATCCTGCAGGAGGTGGTGACCCTGTCGGTCTTTATCCCCTTTTCTCTCTTTTACGTGAAAGAGAAATTGTCTCTGGATTATCTGTGGGCCGGGCTTTGTCTGCTGGGCGCGGTCTTTTTTCTGTTTCGCTCCAAGATCATGGGGACGTGATTTTGGAGCAGGCCAGGCAGCTCAGCGCTCACCGCCCAATACCTGGGCCACGTTGTAGGCGTGATCACCGATTTTTTCAAAAGAAGTGAGCATGTCTATGAACATCAGGCCGCTGGCAACGGAACAGTGCTGTTCATTGAGACGGGAAATGTGGCTGTCGCGCATGTGTCTGCGCATTTCATCAATTGTGTTTTCCAGTCCCTGGGCAGTGACCATGATTTCTGGTGAAGGATGTTCCAGATTATCGGCGATGAGCCGTATGAACTGTCGAGTGGTGTTGCCGATCTCCAGAAGCTGTTTTGTCGCTTCTTCGGATTGCTCAATTTTCTGATCATAGCGCCGGGCCAGCACTCTTTGCAAAGACTCACAGCGATCACCGATGCGCTCAATGTAGTGGACCACACCGATCATGCCGGTGATTTCATGGGCTTCGCTGCGTGACGTTTCGCCCTGGGTAATGATCACCAGATACTGGATGATCTCTTTCTCCAGATAATCTACCTTGTTTTCAGATTGACTGATGGCGTCAGCCACAAGACCCATTTTGGAAACGGGTGATTCAATGAGCAGAAGCACCTTGTCGAGCATCGAATAGACCTCGTTGGTCATGTTGCGCACTTCCATGCGCACGGCGTGCAGTGCCATGGGTGGTGAACTGATTACATGGGGGTCCAGGTACTGAAGAATAGGGCGATCTTTCAATGTCTTAGAGGGAACGATCCTGCTGGCAGCCCAGGCGATCTGTTTTATAAACGGAAGGCAGAGGCATGTGTTGATGACATTAAACATTGTGTGGAACATGGCTATATGGGCTGCCAGGGCGACCATAGAAATTGCCGTGCCGGTGGACGAATTCATCAATTCTCCAGGAACAATATAATCGATGAGTTGCAGATAAGGATTGAACAGCACTATGGCCCAGAGAGCCCCGAACAGGTTGAAAATGGAGTGAGAAACAGCCGTCTGCTTGGCTTCGCGGGAGGCCCCCAGGGCGGCAAGATTGGCAGTGATCGTGGTGCCGATGTTTTCACCGAGAACCAGTGCACAGGCCGAGGGGACATCAATGATGCCCTGCGCGGCCAGGGTCATGGTGATGGTCATGGTGGCCGAAGAGGATTGAATAATCATGGTTATGATCGCTCCGACGGCCACTGCCCCTAGCCGGTGCATCATGGTTGAAGCATCTACGGATTGGACAAAGGCGAGGATGGCTGCGGAATCCTTAAGACTTTCAGCCGATTCTTTCATGAAATCGAGCCCCAGAAAGAGCACGCCGAAACCCAGCAATACTTCGCCCCAGTCAGCTTGCTTTTGCATACCAAGCAGTCGGGGCAGAAATCCCAAAAAAATGGCGGGAAAAGAGAGCAGAATTATTTTAAATTTGAATCCGAATAGCGCCACAATCCAGCCGGTCATGGTGGTGCCGATGTTGGCACCCATGACGACCCCGACTGCCTGGGTCAGCGTCAGCAGTTCAGCGCTTACAAAACTGATAAGCATCACCGTGGTTGCACTCGAAGACTGAACCATCGAGGTGATCAGCGTGCCCGTGATAACGCCGGAAAACCGGTTTCCCGTCATTTTGGACAGAATGGTTCGCATGGTTGGCCCTGCCACTTTCTGCAGACCGTCGCTCATGGTTTTCATGCCGAATAAAAACAGTGCCAGCCCACCCAGTACCGTGATTATTATATTTGCTGCTGTCATGTAAGTACTCCTTGTTTTCTTCGATGGAACCGCTTTTCAGCGGCGCACTCTCTAGAGAATAGCATTTGTGCCACATCTTTGTTAGGATTGCAATAATTCTGTGACAAAAGAGGGGAGAGGTACGGCTGTCGGTCAACGGTCAAAAGTGGCAGCTGTTGGCCCTGCGTACCTTGCCGGTGATTTCAGTCGGGTGCTGCTGTTATTTACCTTCTTGCAACGTATTCTGCCGGGATAGGGAGAGATCTGCTTGTTTTTTTCTGTATCTGGCGATAGTATTTGAGTACCGGTAGAGCCTTTTTCATCTGTGCATGGAGCAAGCGCTACAATGCCATCTTTGCTTGTCGTAACCAAGTGAACAGAAGTACGAAGCTTATTTGCTGATACCCCCTAAAGAGAGAGACGTATGGCGCGGTTTCTGAAAAAAAATAAGGCAAGTTTACATCGCTCGCCGGGTTCTGTTGTTTTTGTTGGTAGCCAGAAGATGGATCAGGCCAGGGTCACGGTTATGGATTATGATCATGGCAATCTGCGGGAACTGGAACTGCAAGATCTGGCGGAGGGGGGGCGTTTCAAGAAAACAGATACTGCCACCTGGATCAATGTTGACGGGGTGCATGACACGGATCTGATCATGGAGATCGGCAGGAGCTTTGAGCTCCATCCCCTGATCCTGGAGGATATTGTCCATACCGGACAACGGCCCAAGGTAGAGGAGTATGACGACTGTATCTTTCTGGTGGTCAAGATGCTGCGTTTTGACCAGGATCAGGAGCAGGTTGTGGGCGAACAGTTGAGCATGGTGCTGGGTCCAAATTTTCTTCTTACCTTTCAGGAGCAACCGGGTGATACCTTTGAACCGGTGCGGGAGAGAATCCGCAGGCAGAAAGGACGGATCAGGGGGGCAGGGATTGATTATCTTGCCTATGCCCTTCTCGATACCGTCGTTGACAACTATATCTTTATCATCGAGCAATTGGGGGAGAAGGTGGAGGAGCTTGAGGAAGAGGTCCTGCTCGGTCCCAGTCAGGCGGTACTGGCAAAGATCATCCGCTATAAAAGGGAGATGAATTATATCCGCAAGTCTGTCAGGCCGTTCAGGGAACTCACTCAGCAGTTGAGTTTTCTGGATTCGGAGCTTATAAGTGATAAGACGGATCCTTTTCTCAAGGATATGCAGGGCTTGGCTTTGCAGTCGGTTGAGATTGTTGACACCTATCGCGAGATGCTTTTTGATTATCTGAATATCTACAATACCGGGGTGAGTAACAAGTTAAATGAGATCATGAAGGTCTTGACCATCTTTTCTGCAATCTTCATTCCCTTGACCTTTATCGCCGGGGTCTATGGGACAAATTTTGAATATTTTCCTGAACTTCATTATAAATACAGTTACTTTGTCTTCTGGGCTGTCCTGCTGCTGGTGGCTGTAGTGATGATCAGATTTTTCAAGAGACGGGGGTGGTTGTAAGCCGTTGTGAAAGGATGTCGTTACCTGGATGAAATAGAGGACTTTTGAAATGAAACGTATCGGCTAAAAGGGTTGGCATTGACAGGGCTGACAGGTCTTGAGTATACTGAAATTGTACGTTTCATTAAGATGGTGTCGGGAAGAGCTGAAGTTATAGCACATGGTGATCGGTTGGTTGCTAGTTGCTAAAATTTCAGCATCGTCATGTGAACACATCACAAACGAAGGGGGAAAACTATGATAATTAAGAAAATAGTTCCATGGCTTGCTGTTCTGCTTCTGCTTCTGCAGACGTCGTGTGATTCCGGTCAGAAGGAAGCCTCGAAGGGAGAGGCAGGGAGTGAGGCCGGTTCCCAGAAGGCGATAAGCATTAAAGGCTCTGACACCATGGTACACCTGACCAGTTCCTGGGCGGAGCAGTACATGGGTCAGCATCCTGATGCCCAGATCTCGGTAACGGGTGGTGGATCAGGTACGGGTATCGCCGCTCTGCTCAATGGGACGACAGATATCTGCGCCTCTTCCCGTGAGATTCAAGGCAAGGAAAAAGAACTTGCTGCTCAGAAAAAAATTGATCTTGTGGAGTATGCTGTGGCCCGTGACGGCTTGGCAATTATTGTCAATCCGGCCAACCCGGTCGTGGACCTCTCAATGGAGCAGCTTCGCAAGATTTTTATCGGTGAATATACGAACTGGAAGGATATGGGTGGGCCTGCCCTGCCCATTATTGTCCTCTCCAGAGAATCAAGTTCCGGCACTTTTGTCTTTTTTCAGGAGCATGTACTCAAGAAGGCTGACTATACCCCCAAGGCCAGGCTGCTGGCAGGAACATCGGCCCTGGTGCAGTCTGTGGCCTCGGATAAGGGGGCCATTGCCTATGTTGGTCTCGCCTTTGCCCTCGAGGCCAAGGCAACGGTAAAAATGGTGGGGGTTAAATCAGCAGATGACGCTGCGGCAGTGATGCCCAGTGATGAAACGGTGCGTGCTGGTCACTACCCGGTGGCCCGGCCTCTCTATCTGTACACCAATGGAACTTCCTCTCCAGAGGCAAAGGCCTTTGTTGATTTCTGTCTCAGTGAAGCCGGTCAGAAGATTGTGACGGAAACCGGTTATATATCCATAAAGTAACGCTTATGTGGAAAGACAAGGCCATGCGCCTCTTGATGCTGAGCGCGGCCTCAACCAGTATTTTTCTTGTGGCGCTCATTTTTATCTTTCTGGTGAAGGAGGCCGCCCCCTTTGCCCTGAAGCCGGGGCTGGACGCCTTGTTTGATCGTCAGTGGATTCCTGTCTCCTTTGTCCAGGAACGTTATGGCATCCTGCCCCTGGTGACCGGCTCAGCCTTGGTCACCGGGCTGTCCATGCTCTTCACCATTCCCCTGTCAGTGCTGGGCGCCATCTATATTGCCGAGATTGCCAGCCCTGTGGAGCGGGAGATCCTGAAACCCTTTATTGAGCTGCTGGCCAGTATCCCCTCGGTGGTCCTTGGTTTCTTCGGCCTGGTGGTTCTGGCGCCGCTGATCAAAAGCCTCTTTGGGCTCGGCACAGGGTTGAGTGCCCTGACCGGTGCCTTGCTGCTGACCCTCATGGCCATTCCCACGGTGATCACCTTGTCCGAAGATGCCATCATGAGTGTGCCGCGCGCCTATAAGGATGCCTCGCGTGCCTTGGGCGCCAGTGATCTGCAGACCATCTTTCAGGTGATAATTCCTGCCGCTCTGCCTGGGATTATAGCCGCGATTATGCTGGGTGTAGGGCGGGTTGTCGGTGAAACCATGGCCGTACTCATGGTCACCGGAAATTCTGCTCTCATGACCTGGTCGCCGCTGGCGCCGGTGCGGACCATGACCGCGACGATTGCCGCTGAAATGGGCGAGGTCTCCTTTGGCAGCCTTCATTATCAGGCCCTGTTCTGGATCGGCCTGGTGCTGCTGGCGGTGACCTTTCTCCTCAATATCATTGCCCAGCGGGTTCTGGTTCGATACGGGATGATGAAATGAGAAGACAACGGTCGGAGCAGATAATCTATTTCCTGATCAGGATGGTCATGTACTCTATTGTCCTGGTGATCGGCTATATCCTTTTTGATATTATCCGCAATGGGCTGCCGGCCCTGAGTTGGGAGTTTGTGTCGGAGTATCCCCGGAAGAGCGGCGCCGAGGGCGGGATCCTGCCGGCTATTGTCGGCACCCTGTCGCTGCTGGTCGGCACTATTATCGTCGCCTTGCCCCTTGGTATATGCAGTGCCATCTATCTCTCTGAATATGCGGAACAGAATCGTTTTACCGCCATGATCCGCCTGGCCATTATCACCCTGGCCGGGGTGCCCTCCATTGTCTATGGGCTTTTTGGGCTCGGCCTTTTTGTCCTCTTTCTTAATTTCGGCACCTCCATTCTGGCCGGCAGTCTGACTCTCGCCTGCATGATCCTGCCCACCATTATAGTCTCCAGCGAAGAGGCCTTGCGGGCCGTTCCCCGGGGCTACAGGGACGCAAGTCTGGCCCTTGGCGCCACCAGGTGGGAGACGATCCGCACCAATGTCCTGCCCTATTCCCTCTCCGGCATTATCACCGGATCTATTCTTGGAATCGGCCGGGCCGCTGGAGAGACCGCACCCATCCTGCTGACCGTTGCCGCCTTTTATCTGCCGAGGCTGCCTAATTCAATCTTTGATCAGGTTATGGCCCTGCCATACCACTTATATATCCTGGCCACTCAGCACCCGGAGGCTGATAAGGTCCTGCCGCTGCAGTATGCTACGGCCCTTGTCCTGCTGCTTCTGGTGCTCGGACTCAGTCTGGGGGCCATAATCATTCGCATTCATTTCAGGAAAAAATATCGATGGTAGAAACTTCCATTTTCCCCGCAGATACCGACCACGTGATCACCACCCGTCAGGTCAATTTTTTTTACGGGGAGACTCAGGCCCTTTTTGATATCAGTATGGATATTCCCGGTCGTAGGGTCACTGCCTTTATTGGACCCTCCGGTTGTGGCAAGTCAACATTCCTACGCATATTTAACCGGATGAATGATACCATTACCGGGACCAGGCTTGAAGGAGAGGTCCATATCAATGGTGAGAATATCTATGAAAATGGCAGTAATGTTGTACGCCTGCGCAGAAAGGTGGGGATGGTTTTTCAGAAATCCAACCCCTTTCCCAAATCCATTTTTGACAACGTGGCCTATGGGCCCCGTATCCATGGCACCAAGGACAGGCAGGAGCTGGTCGAGATAGTGGAGAAGAGCCTGATCCGTTCCGCCCTGTGGGATGAGGTGAAGGATCGGCTCGAGACCAATGCCATCGGCTTGTCAGGCGGCCAGCAGCAGCGCCTCTGTATTGCCAGGGCCCTGGCCGTAGGGCCTGATATCTTGCTCATGGATGAGCCGGCCTCTGCCCTTGATCCGAAGTCAACCATTCGCATCGAAGATCTGATTGGCGAGTTGCGCAATGATTATACGATCGTCATCGTAACCCACAATATGCAGCAGGCTGCCCGTATCTCAGATTATACCGCCTTCTTTTATGAAGGACGCCTGGTGGAATTTAATGCCACCAAGAAGATATTTACCAAACCACGGGAAAAACAGACGGAAGATTATATAACTGGCCGGTTCGGTTGAAGGGGGAGACTATGTCACAGCACTTACAGAAAGAAATCGACGCGCTCAAGGAAAAAATCATCTATATGGGGACCGAGGTGGAAGATCGGGTCTACCGGGCCACGGTGGCACTTATCAACCGTAATCAGAAGATGGCGCAGGCTGTACTTTCCGGGGATCATGAAATTGATCAGTTGGAGGTTAATATAGAAGAGGATTGCTTGAAGATCCTCGCCCTTCATCAGCCGGTGGCCAGTGATCTCCGTTTTATCATTGCCGTCTTAAAGATCAACAACGAACTGGAGCGGGTGGGTGATCTGGCTGTTGGCATTGCCGAACGCAGCAGTTTTCTTATTGAACAACCGGGAATAACTATCGCTTTTGATATGAGTGCTATGATGCACACCGTGGAAAGTATGCTCACCCGCAGTATTGAGGCCCTGGTCAATCTGGATGTGCAGAAGGCACATCGGGTGCGTGCCGAGGATGATCGGGTGGATGCCATGAACCGGGATATGTATGCCTTGGTTAAAGAGGAGCTGGCAAAAGATTCCACTAATATCAATATTCTGCTGCATAATCTGTCCGTCAGCCGGCATCTGGAACGGATTGCCGATCATGCCACCAATATTGCGGAAGATGTCATTTACCTGGTGAACGCCGAGATCATCCGCCATTCACCGGAGGTCTTTGAGGATTAAGCTGCCGCATTTCCGCATCACGAACTGCATGAAACGATGAGGATTTGTGCGGTCGTGATTCATTCAATGTTGTATCCCTTCTGAAGTTTTATCATAAATTTTCTATCAATCCTGTCCTGGATCCAGAAATCCGGATTTCCATTAAGCAGCACCTGCTCGTCCGCAGGTATTCCTTTCATGCTTTCAGAGAGAGAGGGGGTTAGTCGGTGATGTGCTTTTCTGCAAACTGGGCCATCAATTCGTGGATGTTGTAAGGGGGGCGTACTTTGAAATAGTAGTCGACAACGGAATGCGCAATCTCGTGGGCCAATACCTGGAGCCGGGTGTCCTCCACTGAGACATAGATGGTCTTTTCCGAAAGGGAATAATAGGCAATGTGATTGACATGCTTACCGTATTTTGCTTTATAGATTTGGGATACTGCATCGACATCGGGTAACAGGATCAGTTGAATGTGGTAGCCATTGGGGAACATATCCAAGACTACCTGGGTCTTTTCAATAATGATGTCCACCTTGGCCAAGACCTCATCAGTCACAGTGACCACATTCTTTTTCTGCATGCTGTAACTGAGTTTTCTGTCCAGGCTGAGATTCTCATTGAAATCGCGTAACACTGCCATATCGCTAAAGGAAAGCGTCACGTATCTGCTCTGATATTCAGCACCCCACCCCTCACCTGTCTGAATAAGCAGTCCCAGAAACAATATGCTGACCAGACTCAGCCGGTTATTCATTGAGTAGGGTGAAAGTGTTGGTGATCTTACGAATCTCTGCATTCTGCAGAGTTATGGACTGACAAATCAAATCCATATCCTCGGGTTTGACCGTTTTCGGATCAAGGAGTGAGTATTTTTGTAGCAGGTCATCAACTTTTTTGGCATTCTTGTCAATGGTCTCTATTTTCCGAGACAGCTCCATATTAAAGCAATTCAGTTTAGCTGCCAGTTCTTTGCCTTCGTCCTTGTCCCTGAGATAGATGGTATCGTCAAGTCGGCCGGCGATCATGTTATCCAGCGCCTTCTCAAAACGAAACTGCGGCCCGGCCATCCGGTGAGTGATGAACATAGTGGCTATGACCAGCAATACGCCGCCGGGGACGACAAAGATCCAATGGGCCATCAACACCTTTCGCAGGAGCATTAAAGGCGTCTGTCCCATCTGAAGATCATGATTTTGATAGGCGATGGTCAAAGAGTCTCCGGAAAAGGCGGCAAGAATGGCAATAAAGAGCAGACAGCCGCCCAGCATAAAGAGGAAGTATCCCAGGATCAGCTTGCCCTGGAAGTTTTTCTTCACAAAAATGTTTCGTCTTTTATATTGTGTCTTACTCATGATCGACCACCTTACCATTGATAATGATGGATGCCTTTTTCCTCAGTTCATTGATCCAGCTATCAATTTCCCGGCCCCTTTTATACTGGGTCAGGATGCCTTTGACCTGTTGCCGATCAATAAGCTGCCCTCCTTCTGTATTCTTGCTGACCGCGTCGAGACGGATCTGGCCAATCTCGGTTCCCGTATCAAACTGGCTGGCGCTCTCTCCTGGCTCTAATCCGGCCAGAAGTAAACGAAGTGACTCGGCCAGGTCATCAAAGAGCACAGAGCTCTGTTGCCCTGCCTCCCCTTTCGGTACCTCTCCGTTGATCAGGGGCAGACGGGTAAAGGTATACAGCTTGCCGAAACAGGAGAGGTAATGATCGATCTCACTCTCTGCCACCTCCACTTTGATGGAGGCAAGTTTTCTATCGGTAAGGGTCTTGATCAGGGATTGCTCGTAATAGCTCTTCAGCATCTCCCTGAATCCAGGCTCTTTGTTTATACCGCTGCGCTCGGCTTCCTGGAGCAAGAGTTCTCTGGTAACGATGGAGTTGACCTTGTCCCTTTCATTTTCACCATGATATCCCCGTCCTTCGCTCTGTTCGTCTACCTGCAACTGAGACATTCCATGGCCATTGACACTGAGCGCAATGTCTTTGGCCGGTTTTATACCGCTGGGCCAGAGAAAATAAAAGGTGACTGCGGTGGAGAGAAAAAATAGAAAAAGGATGGTTAATAAATATTTCATATGATAAACCCTGAATGGTAAGACATTGATGATAAGAGATTATCTTGAGTATAGAAGATCAATAAGGAAAGTCTACCATAATAAAGCAAGGGATGGAAATTTTTGCCCACAATAGGTGTTTCTATTTATTTACTTTGATTGTTCCATCGGCTACAGTTTGCAAAATGTAAATTCGTATAATAGTTACAATATGTTCGCTACTGAGCGTCTCAATAAATGAAAACCTCACCTAATGTAGTACGGCACAATGCTGCTGTCACCCGGCCTCGTCGTGAAACATTGAACGGCCATAAAAGTGTTAATCTCTGGTTTACCGGACTCTCCGGATCCGGCAAGTCAACCCTTGCCCATGCCGTTGAAGAACGGCTGCACCTGCAGGGTAAAAGAACCTATGTCTTTGATGGCGATAACGTCAGGCATGGCTTGTGTGGTGATCTTGGTTTCAGCATGGAAGATCGGCGGGAAAACCTGCGGAGAATTGCTGAAATGACCAGACTTTTCCTTGATTCCGGGGTGATCTCCCTCACCGCCTTTATCTCGCCCCTGATAGAAGACCGGGCTCGCATCAGAGAAATTATCGGCCCTGATGACTTTATTGAAGTCTACTGCAATTGTTCCCTGGAGATCTGTGAACAACGAGACGTCAAAGGCTTGTATAAAAAGGCGCGCGAAGGAGAGATTAAAAATTACACCGGAATCTCCTCTCCCTATGAACCGCCGGTCAACCCGGATATTGAATTGGATTCCGGCACCCAGCCCTTAATGGAATGTGTGAATATTGTTGTCGACGCTCTCCGTGCCCGGGGAATTATTTTTTAATAAGGTAACACTCAGTGTTACAATCAAACTAAAAACTACAAACGTACTTTAAGACTATGAACATACTCATCTGCGGCGGGGCCGGATATATCGGCTCCCACATGGCAAAGATGCTTGCCACCCTAGACCATAAAATTACTGTTTTTGACAACTTTTCCACCGGATACCGCCAGGCGGTTAAATGGGGAGAGCTGGCAGAAGGGGATCTTCTTGACCAGAATGCCCTTGACCAGCTTTTCAACAAGCAAAGCTTTGATGCGGTCATGCATTTTTCCGCCAAGTCCCTGGTGGGTGAGTCAATGTCTAACCCTGCCTTATATTACCGAAATAATGTGATAGGCACAGTGAACCTTCTCGATGCCATGGTCAAATATGAAGTAAAGAAATTCGTTTTCTCTTCCTCCGCCTCAACCTTTGGCAATCCGCTCAAAGATTTCATTGACGAGACACATCCCCAGAATCCCATCAACCCCTATGGCCAGACCAAGCTGATGGTGGAACGGATTTTAAAGGACTACGCGCAGGCATACGGCCTGAATTCTGTGAGCCTCCGCTACTTTAACGCAGCCGGCGCTGATCCTGAGGCAGAAATAGGAGAAGCACACAACCCGGAGACACATCTCATCCCCAATGTCCTGAAGGCTGTGCTCAAAGGTGGGAAGAGGCTTAAGGTTTTTGGTAAGGATTATGCCACCGCAGATGGTACTTGCGTCCGGGATTATATCCATATCAATGACCTGTGCACAGCGCATCTACAGACTCTTGACTATATGGGCACTAAACACGGGGCCCATGGTTTTAATCTGGGCAACGGCAAGGGATTTTCCATTTTGGAGATTATCGAGGCGGCCCAAAAGGTGGTGGGCTGCGAAATTCCCTTTGATTACGAAGAACGACGTCCTGGGGATCCAGCCACTTTGGTAGCGGACAGTACGCTGATCCATAAAGAGCTTGGCTGGCAGGCTGACTACACGGAACTCGAGGAGATTCTAGCTACGGCCTGGAAATGGCATCAGGCACAGAAGTGGTGAAATAACGGTACCTTGAAAAAACAGGATTTTTGTTCAAAACCAAGGGATGAATAAATTTTACCACAGGCATATAGTTGATATTCCGATGATAAAATTGTTTTAAACAACGCGGAGCTTGGGCAAAAAAACCATTTTTCAAGATACCCTTAAGTTAACCAGGAAAGTCCAGGTGGTAACATATGGCAGTTGATGACAGTCAAGATATCCGCTGGAAACAGCGATTCGTTCACTTTAGGAAGGCGTTTCTCTTGCTTGAACAGACAATGAAAATCGAGCATCCTTCAGATGCGGAACGGGCAGGTCTTATCCAGTTTTTTGAAATGTCATTCGAGCTGGCCTGGAAGGTATTGAAAGATTACCTTGAGGAAGAGGGGTTTAGCGTGGCGAGCCCCAGAGATACTATCAAGCAGGCTTTTCAGGCTGGCTTGCTGGAGAATGGCCATGTCTGGATTGAAGCGTTGAAGGATCGGAATCTTACCGTACACACCTATGAAGAAAAGATTGCTCTAGCAGTGGAACAGAAAATCAGAGACGCTTATTTCCCTGCCTTGTTGACCCTGTTTCGAAAATTCAAAGCAATGGAGGGCTGATGGATTTTGGCCTGCAGCAACAGGATTTGGCTGAGATTATCCGTATCCTGCAAAGATTTTCTGTGGTCGAGAAGGCAATCATCTTTGGTTCCAGGGCCAAAGGTAATTTTAAAAAAGGATCAGATGTCGATATTGCCGTCACAGGGAAGGGAATAGATCACGAAGTAGTTGCATCGCTTTCCTTTCTTCTCAACGAAGAGTCTGCAACTCCCTATTTTTTTGACATTGTCCATTTCGAAGAAATTTCTGAAAAAGAACTGCTTGCACATATTAACCGAGTTGGGCGATGTATTTATTCGCGTGCGAGCGGTGCAGTATCTAGCTCAGGTTAGCCAGCGGGCATAACCCGATGTCCTCCATTACAGCGTTGAGGCACAAGTTGATAGAGACATCCTTGCAGTCTGCTTGGAACATCCACTTTCTTCTTCAGCAATTGCTGTGGCGCTGAAACACAAAAAACTAAGTGGGAACCTCCGCAAAGCTTTATTTACGAGACCATAAATTTTAAGAGAAATGAAAGAACATGATCAACCCCATTCCAACCGATAAGCAACTGCTTGCCGATGTGCGTCATCTCATCGATGCCGCCCGACAGCGGTCAATGCCGAACTCACCCAACTCTACTGGCAGATCGGTCGACGCATTAACAGCGAATTGCTGCAGGGGCAAAGGGCTGAATATGGCAAGCAGGTGGTCGCCGAATTGGCGCGGCTGCTGACGACCGATTTTGGCAAAGGGTGGAGCGAGCAGCAACTCCGTCACTGCTTGCGATTGGCTGAGGTATACCCCGATGAGCAAATTCTCTCTACAGTGCGGAGAGAATTGTCTTGGTCTCATCTTAAGGCACTGATCTATATCGATGACCCGCTCAAACGCGATTTCTATCTCGAAATCTGCCGTCTCGAACATTGGAGCGTTCGCCAGCTGCAAGAGCGTATCAACTCGCTGCTCTACGAGCGCACAGCTATATCCAAAAAGCCGGAAGACACCATCCGACAAGACCTCGATCTTTTACGCGACCAAGGGCAACTTTCACCGGATCTCACCTTCCGCGACCCCTACGTGCTGGATTTTCTTGGCTTGTCCGACAGCTATTCCGAAAAAGACCTCGAATCCGCAATTTTGGCTGAACTACAACGATTCATTATCGAGCTTGGCAGCGATTTTGCGTTTATGGCGCGGCAAAAGCGAATCACCATTGATCAACGTGATTATTATATCAATCTCCTTTTTTACCACCGCCGCCTGAAATGTCTGGTGGCTATTGATCTGAAAATCGGCGAATTTGAAGCCGCTTACAAAGGTCAAATGGAACTGTATCTGCGCTACCTGGAGAAGCACGAACAGTTGGAAGGTGAGAATACCCCCATCGGCTTGATCCTCTGTACGGGAAAGAATCACGAACATGTTGAATTGCTGCAGTTGGACAAAAGTAATATCCGTGTTGCGGATTATCTCACGCTGTTGCCACCAAAAGAGTTGCTGGAAGCCAAACTGCATCGTTCTATTGAAATAGTCCGTCAGCGGTTGGCTCTGGATTAGAAAATAGAAACGGAGCCTGATTTTGCGGACCCGCTATGAGATTTATGCAGGAGGAGCAGATGCCCGCAGAGCTTGCGTTTTATCTGGTTCCCATGCGCAGCATGGGAACCAGAATTAGTGAAATCTCAGGTGAATAGTTACGAAGGATGAAGGTAAAAGGATGAAGGGTGAAAAGAAGCTGATCCGCAACAGTACGGCAGAATTCCTGATATTTACCGGGCAAAGCGGTGGGCAGAGCATTGAAGCCCGTTATGAGGACGAAACCATCTGGACACTGAGAGAGAGAGCAAGGGGCTGCTTACAATGCCCATTTCGCCCCTGAAAGGGTACTTTTAAGCGCTGAAAACATGTATTATTTTGATTTAAATGTTGAATGATCAAGTAGATAGCTTGGTCCGACCCCAAATCAACCCCAAATCACACAGAATGGTGCTGATTACGGAACGCTGCTGACCGAACTCAAAACTCGCATACACACGGCGCAATATACAGCGTTGCGTGCAGTCAACAAAGAACTGATCGCCCTCTACTGGGACATTGGCAAGCTGAACGAGGAACGTCAGGAAGCGGAAGGCTGGGGCAAGGCTGTTGTCGAGCGGCTGTCCGCCGATCTGCGTGCTGAATTCAGCGAAAAGAGCGGCTTCTCCGGGCGCAATCTTTGGTACATGCGCACGTTTTACCGTGAATACAAGGAACAGCCAATTCTGCAGCCACTGGCTGCAGAAATCTCCTGGACCAAAAACACCTTAATCCTCGATCGCTGCCGAAACCCACTGCAGCGCGAGTTCTACCTGCGCGCACTGCCCGCTTTGGCTGGACACGCCGGGTGCTGGAGCACCAGATCGACAACCAGACCTACGAAAAATACCTACTCAACCAGACCAGCTTCGATAGCGCCCTGCCGCAAGCCATCGCCGCACAAGCCAAGCTGGCGGTCAAGGATCACTACACCTTCGACTTTCTTGAGCTCTCCGACGCACACGAGGAGCGGGAACTCGAAACCGCCCTGATCGCCCATGTTCAGAGATTCCTCACCGAAATGGGGCCACACTTCACCTTTGTGGGCAGTCAATACCGGTTGTCCGTGGAAGGCAACGACTACTACATCGACTTGCTGCTATACCACAGGGCGCTGAAAAGCCTGATAGCTGTAGAACTTAAAATCGGTGAATTCAAGCCCGAGCACAAAGGTAAAATGGAGTTCTACCTCGTGGCGCTCAACGAGCAAGTTAAGCTACCAGGTGAAAGCGACGCCATCGGCATCATCATCTGCAAGAACAAGAAAAAAACAGTGGTCGAATATGCGCTGAAGACTGCTATCCAACCCATCGGCATTGCCACCTACAGTCTGACCTCACATCTGCCGGCGGCTTACCAGCATATGCTGCCGAGCGAGGAGGAAATCCGGGAACGGTTACAGGGATGGGAGGGGGATGAGATTGGCTGATTTCAGGGAAAAACTTTACATAGGACTGGACGGAAGACGAGAGAAACCAGTGGGCATTATGAACTGAAAGAGCAAAGGGCTGCTTACAATGCCCATTTTGCCCCTGAAAATGTACTTTTAAGCACAGGAAACACATATTGTCTGGATTTAAATGCGAAAAATCAGTAGGATATCTTGGTCCGACCCGATACTGCATTATACTGCATTTTTGCCTGGCTATGCTCGAGAAAACAGCTTCCTACTCTACCCTTTTTTCCATGTGGCACATGGGTAACCAGGAGAGGATGTAATGACTGAAAAGATGGGGTTTGTATGGAATTATCCACGATAGAAGGTTACCGTGATCTACTTGAACAGATTTCCGGTTCCTACACTCAAGGCCGCTTATTGGCGGTGCAGGCGGTCAACGCCCATATCACCGAAACCTATTGGCAGGTCGGGCGGCATATTGTCGAGTTTGAGCAAGCGGGCAAAATCAGGGCTGTATATGGCACGGCATTAATTAATAGTTTAGCCAAAGACTTAGGGCTCCGCCATGGCAAGGGCTTCAGTCGTAGCAATTTGGTTTACATGCGGCTGCTGTATCTGCGTTACCCAATAAGTCAGAAGCCTTCTCACCAATTGAGCTGGTCACATTATATAGAACTTCTCAAGTTGGATGATGAACTGGAGCGTAGCTTTTACGAGAAACAGGCCATTGCTGAACACTGGTCGGTGCCGGAATTAAAACGACAGAAGGCTGCATCCCTGTTCTTGCGTCTTGCTGCCAGCAAGGATAAGGCCGGAATTCTGCAACTCGCCGCCCAAGGCCAGGTTACCGAACAACCTGCAGACCTGCTACGCGAGCCCTATGTATTTGAGTTTCTGAAAATTCCCGAACCCTACCAGGTATCTGAAACCCAACTCGAAACGATACTCTGTGACCATCTCCAGCCCTTCATGCTCGAACTTGGCAAAGGTTTCACCTTTGTGGGTAGGCAATACCGGATCACCATCAACAACGCCCATTACAAGGTTGACTTGGTTTTTTACCACCGCATCCTGCGCTGCTTCGTACTCATTGATCTCAAGATGGGCGAGGTTCAGCACCACGATATCGGCCAGATGAATCTGTATCTGGGCTACTTCGCCAACGAGGAAAATGTCGAAGGCGACAAGCCGCCAATTGGTATCATCCTAAGCCGCAACAAAGATGAATTGCTGGTAGAATATGCCACTTACCAAATGAACAGCCAACTATTCGTGCAGAAATACCAGCTCTATCTACCAGACCGTGAGTCTCTCCGCCGCGAGCTGGAACTGAGCTTGCGAGAAGCGGGGCAATGATCCCCAACCAATAACTAAAATGGTGGAGGGTTTGTGATATCGGGCTCCGTCCCTATTTCTTCCATAACCGAGTAAAAGGTCGAGAACCAGAATGGACAGACGCCATCGCAGTAGGAAGTGAGGCCTTTGTCGACGAAATCAGGGAAAAACTACAAGCAAGACAGATGGGCCGAAAGGTGAGGGAAGTTGGTGGCCATTATGAACGGAGAGAGCAAGGGGCTGCTTACAATGCCCATTTCGCCCCTGAAAAGGTACTTTTAAGCGCTGAAAACACGTATTATTTGGATTTAAATGTTGAATGATCAAATAGATAGCTTGGCCCGACCCCAAATATCCCAGACCCAAATATCACCCCACCCCAAATATCACCCCAAATATCCGAGGATTAGCTTGGCCCGACCCCAAATATCCGAGGCATTAGATAAAATTCCCGATCGCTAATCGGAAATCAGCTTCCTACTCTACCTGATTTCCGTTATGATAACGGTGGGAGAAATCTAGGGAGTGGCCCCTTTTTCTCACATTGTAAATGAGCATTAAGCGGAGGCATTATGGAAAGAATTATCAATATCCACATTGAAAAACTGCCCGAGGGCTTTTATCTTGCTACGTCCGATGACGTCCAGGGGTTGGTGGCGCAGGGCAGAACCGTGGTTGAAACGATGGAAATTGCCAGGGATGTGGCTCGTAGACTACTGGAAGCACAGAGTGGGCGTAAAAAATCTCTAAAATTGCCGCCGCTAAAGAAAAGTTTTGACTTGCAACTTGTCGTAGCTAACTGACATGGGCCGATTTGCAGGATTCAGGTATCGCGAGATAATCAAACGCCTCAAAAGATTTGGTTTTGTATTTGATCGCCAGGCTGCAGGCAGCCATGGAGGTTTGGGTCGGGTCGGACCAAGCTAACCACCTGATAAAACGAAAATATATCATATTAAATATCTACAAAAAGGCCTTAGGTCGCCCATTTCCGGGCAAAGATGACGGGTTTAAGGAATAATCTGATATGGCTAGAGCCAATCGACATCATATTCCGGGACAAGTTTGGCATATTACCCATCGCTGTCATAAACAAGAATTTCTGCTCAAATTTTCACGTGACAGGAAAAGATGGCTGCAGTGGTTGTTTGAAGCCAAGAAACGGTATGGTCTGCAAATCCTTAATTACGTAGTTACCTCTAACCATATTCACCTGTTGATTATTGATGGAGATGCAGAGGTGGTACCACAGAGTCTCCAGCTCGTCGCAGGTAAGACAGCTCAGGAGTTCAATAGAAGAAAAAATCGAAAAGGTGCTTACTGGGATGATCGATACCATGCAACGGCGGTAGAGCCAGGAGAACATTTTTTCAGATGCCTCACTTACATCGATTTAAACATGGTAAGAAATGGCGTCGTTTCTCATCCTTCTTCATGGGCGCATGGTGGTTACAATGAAATCCAAAATCCACCGCTAAGATATTCACTGATTAACCGAGAGCAGCTCATCGCCTGCTGTGGTTCGACCAGCGATGAACAACTTCGCAAAGAGCACCGTCACTGGGTGGAAGAATCCATTCGTCATAACCGAGTAAAAGGACGAGAACCAGAATGGACAGACGCCATTGCAGTCGGAAGTGAGGCCTTCGTCGACGAAATCAGGGAAAGATTACAAGCAAGGCAGATGGGGCGAAAGACGAGGGAAGTCAAAGATCATTACGAACTGAGAGAGCAAGGGGCTTCTTACAATGCCCATTTCGCCCCTGAAAAGGTACTTTTAAGCACTGAAAACACGTATTATTTGGATTTAAATGTTGAATGATCAAATAGATAGCTTGGTCCGACCCCATTGTCAACCCCTGTACAAGCCTTACCGGGCATTAACGATGCCGATAAGGAAAATATGGCAGTGATTTTTTTCATTTTCTTAACGAACCTCTCTCAATAGTCAATTGTGTATCGTTCATGGATTTGCTACACCAATTTGAAAGGGTAATCTTATCAACGGCTATAGTGTTGTTCGTCGGATGATATGAAAATAATGCACGTTACCTGGGGGCTGTCCCCCGGTGGTACAGAAAATCTGCTTGTTGATGTGGCAAATGAACAGGTAAAATCTGCCTCTGTCGCAATAATGATCATCAACAACTAAAATCAAATAGGAATTTCCCAATGAACAGACCGGCAATTGTGACTTTCGGTGAAATTATGCTCAGGCTATCACCTCAAAACTTTACAAAAATACTCCAATCCGATACGTTCAAAATAAGTTGCGCCGGTTCAGAGGCAAACGTTGCTGTATCCCTTTCTCTGCTAAATGAAAACGTGCAATATGTAACAGCACTATCTAACAATGATCTTGGACTGCGAATACGGCATGATTTGCAAAAATATAATTTGGGAATTCACCACATAATTTATAACAATAATAGACAAGGCCTTATATTTATCGAAAAAGGTGCAATACATCGGCCTAGCAAAGTTATCTACGATAGAGAAGACTCGGCTTTCAGCAAAATCCAACCAGGACTAATCGATTGGCAAACAATCTTTGCTGAAGCTCGATGGTTTCATTGGTCTGGGATCTCTCCCGCCCTATCAGAAAACCTATACCAGGTGACCAAGGAAGCGATTCATTATGCAAAAAAAGCTGGAGTACCAATTTCAGTTGACCTGAATTATCGTGGAAACCTCTGGAAATATAATAAATCAAGTGCGGAAGTAATGACGGACTTGACACAATACTGCGATGTAATAATTGGAAATGAGGAAGATGCAATAAAATGTCTAGGAATACAGACAGATAACTCAGAAAATAGCGAAGAGTATCAAATAATTTCAAAATCACACTATGAGCGAATCTGTTCTGATGTATGCAAAAAATTCCCAAGAGCGCAAACAGTGTGTTTCACATTGAGAGAATCAGTAAGCGCTAGCCACAACACATGGTCGGCAATTCTTTATAACGCCGGACGAATCTATCATAGCAACAAGTACAATCTTACCCACATTGTTGATAGAGTTGGTGCCGGGGATTCATTTTCAGCAGGAATCATATACGGAATCAACAATTTCGGTACGGACTTCCAACATATTCTTGACTTTGCTACAGCTTCTTCTGCACTCAAACACTCAATTGAGGGTGACTTCAATCTATCCTTAATTGAAGATATTGAAAAATTATTGCAAGGACATACATCAGGACGAATAACAAGATAACATAACATGGAGAATAATATGCTACCAAAACATGAAATATTGGATTGTACCCTCAGAGATGGAGGTTACTACACAAATTGGGATTTCACTCAAGACTTGGTATGCCGTTACTTCGCTGCAGTCAACAGTATTCCAGAAATAACTTATGTTGAAATTGGCTACAGGAGCTTACCCATGAAGGAGTATCTGGGCGAATACTTCTATTGTCCGGCACATGTCATGCAACTTGCACGAGAGAAATGTCCTGACAAAAAAATAGCAATTATGCTCAATGAAAAAAGCACACGACTGGAGGATTTGAACACGCTGTTATATCCGTGTGAAGGATACATAGACATGATTCGGTTGGCAGTGGATCCCGTGAACATTGAACGTGCATCACGCCTTGCCAGAGAGATCATATCTCGAGGGTTTGAGGTGGGCCTGAACGTAATGTATATGTCCAAATGGATTGTAGACGATGCATTTTTGGCAAAACTCAGAGATGTGGATACAAATTACCTCACATTGGTTGATTCCTATGGAAGTGTGTATCCACAAGAAGTTAAAGACGCTTTTAACAAAGTGAAATCTACTACAAATATTCCGTTAGGTTTTCATGGTCACAACAACCTGGAATTGGCTCTAGCTAATTCACTCGCTGCACTCGACAACGGCTGCAATATTGTTGACGTAACAATCACAGGTATGGGGCGGGGGGCTGGAAACTTGAAAACTGAATTGTTACTGACATGCTTAGACTCAAAAGAGAACAATAGCTTTAATTACAATGGCTTGACCTCGATTATTTCCGAATTCGAAAAGCTTCAAAAGGTGTACGAATGGGGAACATCGTTACCATACATGATTTCGGGCGCATTTTCACTGCCTCAAAAAGATGTCATGAGTTGGATTTCCAAAAAAAGATATACACCAAAAAGTATTATCAACGCACTTCAAAATCATAAAGATCAACAGCCGGACAATCAGAACGTACCCATATTAAATCTTGAAAGTATAGCCGATACGGTTGTAATCGTTGGCGGGGGTGCTAATTCCAAGAGACATGCCCATGCTTTGAAAATATTTTGCAAAAAAAATCCAAGTACCGTTTTGATACATGCGGGAAGCCGTCACATTTCAGATTTTTCTGATCTGGGCAATAATAAACAGTTTGTTTGCTTGCTCGGTTCTGAAGGATACAAGATGAAGGACTCTCTTCAGAGTCAGAAAATAGCAAACCATATTTTTATAATTGAGCCATCTCCACGCCTGATGGGAACCATTATTCCCATCGAAATTGAAAATCAGACCTATGAACTTAAAGAAATAACTTTGTTTAATGATTATCCCGACTCCCTCTTAACAATTGCATTCCAACTCGCGGCGTTAATGGCTGCAAAAACCGTATATCTTTTTGGTCTTGACGGATATGATACTGGAACAGGCAATCATATGTTGGAGGTTGAGCAGGAAAACCAATTCCTGCTTGATGCATTTCAAAAAACTGAAAAAATTTTAACATCACTAACTCCAACGAGATACCAGAATGTTCATGAGATCTCCATATACAGTCTCATTTAGCTCAGGATACTCCACCCCTGATAGGGTTGACGTACGTTTTTATTTAATTAGAGGAATACATGATCACAGTTTTCTTACCCTGCCGAAAAGGCTCTCAACGCGTAAAAAATAAAAACATCCGACCATTTGCCGGCATTGATGGAGGACTGGCAAGAATCAAATTGGAGCAGTTATCAAAAATGAAGATGGTAGACGAGATCATTTTGTCCACAAACGATAAAGACATCATCGACATTGGGCAACGATTGGATATCCCACAGTTGAAAATTGACAGAAGACCAGAACATCTTTGCACCAACGAAACCACCACGGACGATTTGATAAAATATGTTCCTTCTTTGACTCAAAATGAACATATCCTATGGACACATGTTACTTCTCCATTCATTCAAGCAAAAAGTTATGAAGCCGCCATTAGGATCTATTTCAACAATTCCACCAGTGAGTTTGACTCTCTCATGAGCGTGACGAAACTTCAGACCTTTATCTGGGACCAAAATGGACCAATCAACTATGATCGGGAGCAACAAAAGTGGCCATTCACTCAATCATTGCCACCTCTGTATGAGGTAAATAGTGGAATATTTATTTCATCACGCAATAACTACATTGCGTTAAATGACAGGATCGGCAAGAAACCATATCTTTATATCTTGGACGGTAAAGAATCTTTTGACATCGATTGGGAAGAAGACTTTGCTATTGCAGAGAAGATGTACAATTAGTTGAATCTACTCAAGCAATCCGTCAATTCTTCACAACTGGTGTTGCCCTAAAAATGTGGACACTCGGCTAAGCCACTGTTATGGAAATAACAGGAGGAAAAACATGAGTGTTCAACACAAGAGACAATACGATTCAGAATTTAAGAGAAATGCAGTGCTGCAGACAGAGGAACATGATCATACAACTCCTGGTCCTGATTAGAGGCCTATTGGCAACTAACTCGCTCCGAAGACGCCGGGCGTGATTGCAATTAGCGGCATAATTACTATTGGATTCCACCTACTTTTGGTCGATGATCTGTCCGTCGAATAGGATTCACCTCTCCTTAAAACACGTTTTACGCGGCCATGTATAAAGTCAAACTGAGTAATAAAAGCATTCTCAAAAACACCATGCTTCTCTACATACGCATGGGCCTCGTTCTCCTTGTCACGCTTTATAGTTCCAGAATTATACTACAAGAGTTGGGGGTAGTTGACTTTGGCATCTACAATCTTGTAGCAGGTTTTGTCATAATGTTTTTCTTCTTTGGGTCGTCATTATCCAACTCGGCGCAGCGTTTTTTGAACTACCAATATGGCTTAGGCGATGAAGTTGAAGCGAACCATGTATTCAACATGGCCTGTTTTAATTTCTTTGCGATGTCGGTCATTGTTGTGGTTATTCTTGAAACATTGGGTCTCTGGTTCATAAACAATAAACTCGTCATACCAATTGAACGGCTACCCGCGGCAAATCTAGTTTTCCACTTTTCTGTATTATCGGTCTTCTTCACAATAAACAGCTACATCTATGACGCTGTTATAATTGCCAGAGAACGGATGCAAGTATACGCATACGTTGGCATACTTGAAGCCGTTGGTCGATTAATAATTGCATACGTACTTATAATCAGTTCCCATGACAAGTTAGTCCACTACGCTTTCCTATATATGGTGGTCACATTACTTGTAGGCCTGGTAAAAATGATTTACTGTTCCAAAAACTTTACCGAAAGCAAGATTAGCTTCTATTGGAACAGCGACCTATTCAAACAGATGTTCTCATTTATAGGATGGAATGCATTTACCGCTCTAACAGAGGCTATAAACCAACAAGGAATCAGTGTCCTCTTAAATATTTTCATGGGCCCTACAATAAATGCCGCACGAGGGATATCATACCAAATAAGTAACGCTTTACTCAGCTTCAGTCAAAATATTTATACTGCCGCTCGACCTCAAATGGTAAAGGCGTACGCAGTAAGGGATATGACATTCTTTTTTAAAACAATAAATCTAAGCTCAAAATTCACTTATTACCTTTTAATGTTGCTGGCTATACCATTGATCTTGAACATTGATTTCATCCTGAATACCTGGTTAACCGTTGTCCCGAAGTATACTTCAGGTTTCTCGATACTAATAATCATCTATACTCTCGTTGATTCTCTAAAAAACCCTCTTTGGGCAGCAGTCCAATCTGTTGGTAATCTTAAGGGGTACTCGTTACTTGGCGGGATTGTTTTTTTAATGAATTTTCCTGTTGCTTACATATTCTTGGCAATTGGTTTTCCTCCACAAAGTGTCTACTTCGGATATATTATAGTTCGGTTGGTGTATCTTTACGTTATTTTGCGAGTGATTAAAAAACTACTGCCAGAGTTCGATCTAAAAAACTATATGCATATAGTGATTGCTCCAATTATTTTCGTTACAATGTTGGCACCAATCGCCCCACTGACGGTCAGCTTTTTTGTTGAGGGGGTCATGGCTCTGATTGTTGTCTCCGTGGTATCCACCCTAAGTTCCATCTTAGCCATATATTTTGTGGGATTATCCCGTGAAGAACAGGTTTATATCTGTTCTTTTTTGGAGAAAAAACTTGGCTACTAAAATCTCCTTGAGTCGTGCGAAAATTTTAGCCTTAGCAACAATGTTGCTCCCCGTTAGCTACATCATTCCAGGGGTCTTTGCTTATTATGATGAGTTCTTTGTTTTTGTTTGTGCGTTTTTTCATTTGACAACGAGCAGGAAAAGATTTTCTCGTCGAGATCGATGGATCTTTTTCAATATTATAATAACATATTTGATTGGTCTGACATCAAATCTTCAAAGCAATCTCATCGTTTCGCCCCCGCCTATAATCATAGACATGCTTACGATATACAAACAATTCCTTGTATTTGTTTTGCTGAGAAAAGTATTGTCCGAGCATGAAAGACAAGTGTTCGTAAATTTTCTAACCCCTATATCAAAATTTTATATCATATTGACTTTCATATTGGCACTCTTATCACAGTTCATTGATATAGGAATGACTTTTGATGAACGGTACGGCATCAAGGCGTTTTGCTTTGTCTTTGGTAATCAAAGTGCATTCGGAATATCTGTTGTTGCTTGTCTCTTAATAATATCAGCTTCAACTTTACCAAACAGGAAATTCGTTTTATACGTAGTGCTATCGTTCGTGACACTTCTTCAGACGACTAAAGGTGTTATATATTCATTTCTTACAGTCAGTTTTATCATTTTCATCATTGATAACAAAGCAAATATTAAAATTAGGCATCTTGTTATTTTCGCTGCTGCAATATTTCTAATTTCGTCTTATCAAATTACCACCTACATCACGGATTACAACTCTCCTCGCATGCATCTCCTGCTAAATTCCTTTAAAGTGGCCAATGATTACGCACCCTTTGGATCAGGATTTGCAACTTATGGTGGAGAACAGGCAAAACAGCACTACTCCCCCCTTTATGTTAAATATGGCTTGCTCTATGTTTATGGACTGGGCACAGGCCATAATGGTAAGCATGGTAACTTTCTTAATGATAACTATCTGGCAATGATAATCGCCCAGACTGGGTACTTCGGCACACTTATTTACATAGTAATACTTTTCCAGCTCTTTCAAATTCTCAATGAAGATAAGCGTTCATCAATTCGTTATAAAACAATAGCAATGGCTGCCTTCGCAATGCTTGTTGTCTGTAGCATTGGAACAGGTATCATCAAATCAACCAATGGCGTATTCCTTTTTACCCTTCTCGCTATATTGCCATCAAATGAAAATCCGCAAAATATAAGAAGGCACATGGATGATCAACAAAATATATAGCACCCTAAAAAAAAACCAGCTCACTTATGGGCTCGGCATTGTAATAAACATTATTTTTCACAATCTTGTTATGGATTCATTTCGATATTTGCGTTATCTGCTTATCAAATTGAAGTTATTGAAGAATACGCCTTATCAAAAAATTGAAATGTTCAAAGATATTCACAAGGGAAAAAGGTGCTTCATTGTAGCAACAGGTCCTAGCCTTACTTTTGATGACCTCTCGCTATTGAAGGACGAATTTTGCTTCAGCGTCAATTCAATCATTAAGACTTTTAACCAAACAGAGTGGCGTCCTACCTATTATGGAATTCAAGATGCGAACGTGTATGAAAAACTGGAAGAGGAAATTCGAAGTTCTGATCTAGGGACAATTTTTGTCGGACATCAAATGACAACCCAGTTCTCAATTCCTCACAATTATATTCCTTATTTCCATTTTACATGTTTCCATGGTCGGCACAGAGAACTCGTCCCACGTACTACCGGATTTTCTAATGACGCTTCGAAAATTGTACATGACGGCTACTCTGTTACATATTCAATGCTTCAACTAGCAGTGTACATGGGATTTTCTGAAATTTATCTATTGGGAACCGATTGCAACTATAGCAAACATGGAAAACAACACTTTGTGGCATCCGGCTGGAAGGACAAGAATGCAGCCAGCGTTGGAGAGCTAATGATTTACGCATTTTCCATTGCCAAAAAGTATGCCGATAAGAACGGGGTCAAAATTTTCAATGCAACTAGAGGCGGTATGCTTGAAGTATTTGACAGGGTGGATTTATGTTCTATGTTCCTGAACCAACGTGCCAATCAATGGCTCGTAGATGAAAACGCACTAAGTACTAAGGCCACCAGGAAAAAGTAAAATTATGCGAGTATTGTTTTTACCAAACTGGCGTGTCGATCACGTCATGTCAAACATTTGCAATAAACAATCTCCTGATGTTTATGTTACAAATGAACGATATTGGTTTTTTAAATATTGGCAGATTTCAAATCTGAATGTCAGAATAATTGACTGCGGTATGTTTGGAAAGATTGAGAAAAAATTATTCAAACTACATATTATCCAAGCATTGTACGCTTTTCTCATTTCATCGAAGTATGATCTAATTATATCCCATGGAGGACAAAGCGCTCTAGTCCTCGGAATATTAAGAAAAATTTTTTTCAAAAATCATCCGCCTCACATTTTAATAGATGTTGCCGCAATTAATGGTGGCAATAGTAAACAGCCAATACTGTCCCTGACACAATTTGCTGCCACCAAAATAGACATGGTTATCTATCATGCAACAATGCAAAAAGAACATTACAAACAATATTTTCCAACACTAAGCAATGACTCTCATTTTATTCCTTTTGGCGTTGATCTAGATTTTTTCCATCCATCAGACATCACACCTAGTGAAGATTATATACTCTCCTTTGGTTACCACTCAAGAGACTGGAAAACATTAATTTTGGCGTATCAGAACGCAGCTATCTCTACTAAGTTACTTATTGTCGGACCAAAAAAAATGGACATCCCCTTGCCACAAGGAGTATCCTTACATCCCTCAGTCTCCATCAACGAATTAAAAAAACTAATCAATAATTCAAAATTTATCATAATTCCCCTTACTGAAAAAAAATATGCCCATGGACAAATGAGTGTATTACAAGCAATGGCATTTGCAAAAGCTGTTATCACAACCAACATAGGTGCGATAACAGACTATGTTGAATCTGAAAAAAACGCTTTATTATATCCACTTAACGACAGTAATTATTTGACTGGTCAGATATTAAGGTTAGAGAATGATGCTCTTTTGCGAAAAAAGATAGGCCAACAAGGATTAATCACAGTAAGAGACAAATTTAACGAAGAAAAAATGGGAAAGAGCATTTGGGAGGTTGTAAAATTAAGGCTAAAAATATAACGAATAAGGATAAATCGTGGATCGCTACACGCTCACAATCTATCCGATTCTGCCACAACAAAGTGGAGCCGTAGTTAAGCCGCTTTTTTCATATCCCACATTCCTTCTCATATTGACGAGCTGGATATTTATGCCCATTAGTAGGATGTTTTCTTCGACGCTTGTAGTAGACTTCAATGTAGTTAAAAAGTGCTGCTGATCAGAGATATAACATCACAGAATATGGGATGGCCTGTATTAATGAAATACAGGCAGCGCCTAAAAAACAAAGAGATCCAGGCCATGAAGATCCTCCTCGCCAATAAATTCTTCCACCTCAATGGCGGATCGGAAACCGTGTTTTTTCAGGAACGTGCTTTTCTGACGGGGCAGGGGCATGAGGTCGTTGATTTTTCCATGGCTGATGAGAGGAATCTTCCCTCTTCCTATGCTGATTTCTTTGTGCCCAACACCAGTTATAACTCCGCTGGTGGAATAGCCCAGAGACTCCAGCAGGCCATTTCCTTTGTCCATTCTTCAGTGGCAGTGCGTAAGATTGAGGAATTGATTGTTCAGGAAAAGCCGCAGATAGCCCATCTCCATAATATCTATCACCAGCTCACTCCCTCCATTGTTCCTGTATTGAAAAAACATGGGGTCAAGGTTGTCCTGACATTGCACGACTACAAACTGGTATGCCCCAGTTATCTGGCCTTGAAGGATGGCGCAATCTGCAACGCCTGTGCCGGGGGGAAGTCCTGGAATGCCTTTACCATGAACTGCCAGGATTCACGGATGCGTGGGTTTCTTCTTTCGGCAGAGGCCATGTTTCATAAGTGGCGGGGGAGTTATGAGGGGGGTGATCTCTTTCTGGCTCCCAGTCGTTTTCTGGCCGATCTGATTGGGCAGCGTATCCCCCGAGAAAAAATCAAGGTACTGCCTAATGGTATTGATGTGGATACCTATCAACCAAGGTATGCAGATCAGGGCTATGGCCTTTATTTTGGCAGGTTATCCAGGGAAAAAGGGGTGAAGACCCTGCTTCGTGCCCATCAAAGCCTGAAAACAAATCTGCCTCTAAAAATGGTTGGCACTGGGCCACTGGAACAAGAGTTGCGGGGGGAATATCCTGAGGTCGATTTTCTTGGCTATCAGAGTGGTCAGGTCCTGCACGATCTTATTGCCAGCGCCGCCTTTGTCGTGGTTCCGTCTGAATGGTATGAAAACTGTTCCATGGTGGTGCTCGAAGCCATGGCCTTTGGCAAGCCGATCATCGGCAGCCGGATCGGCGGCATCCCGGAGCAGATTGAAGATGGCAAGACAGGGCTTCTCTTTGAAATGGGCAATGTGGCTGAACTGGCGGAAAAGATGGAACTCCTGGCAGGTGATGCTGAATTGAGAGATCAAATGGGTCGCGCCGCCAGAAGTAAGCTTGAGCAGGAGTACTCGCTGGCAGAACATAATCGCCAGTTGCTGAGCATCTACTCTGAGCTTCTTACCGGAGCATAGAACGCAATACAATGGATATCAAACAACTCCTCACCACTTCAGAAGGAAAGACGCTCGAGTTCAAACGGGATACATCTGCTCTCAAGCAGATCATGAAGACCATTGTCGCCTTTGCCAATACTGCCGGCGGCGTCATTGTCATCGGCAGGGAGGATGATGGCAATATCGCTGGTGTTGAGAACCCCCTTCAGGTTGAGGAACAATTATCCAGTGCTATTGCCGATTCGATTGCGCCCATGATCATGCCGGACATTGAAATCGTCTCGGTTGCCGGAAAAGCACTGTTGTGTATTCGTGTCGCCCACTGGCCAGGCCCGTTTTATCTAAAGAGTGAAGGAGATGAGCGAGGCGTATATATTCGTCTGGGTTCCAGCACCCGTCAGGCCGGGCCTGAGTTTATTGCTGAGATGAAAAGGCAGCATGAAAATAAAACCTTTGACCAGTTGCCTTGTCCTTCCCTTTCCATAGAGGCGCTGGACCTTCCATTTATTGAGAAAATATTTAAGGAAGCTGGAAGAGAGGTGCATGAACAACAGCTTATTTCCCTCGGAATTTTGACTCCGTTTGCCGGGCGAAATGTAGTGACCTATGGTGGGCTCATTCTTTTCGGCAAGCCGGATATCAGGCAACAAATATTACCGGATGCCAGGGTCAGTTGCGCCAGATTTAGCGGCACCGACAAAGCCCATTTTCTTGACCGGCTGGATTTTGAAGGCTCTATTCTTGAGGCTATTGAAAAGGTTCCAACCTTTATTCTCCGTAATAGCAGGCTGTTTCCAAAAATTGAGGGGATGAAGCGTGAAGATATCCCCGCCTACCCCGGCTTTGCCGTCCGGGAAATCCTCGTCAACAGTGTTGTCCACTGTGATTATTCTCTAACAGGGATGCGGGTGATGGTCGCTATTTTTTCAGACAGACTCGAGATACAAAGCCCAGGTCTTCTGCCTTTTGGGATGACCATGGATGATCTCAAAACCGGGCTCAGCAGGATCAGAAATCGTGTTGTCGCCCGCACCTTAAAAGAGCTTGGTGTCATGGAGGAATGGGGAAGTGGTTATAAAAGGGTGGTCGATTTTTGTAATGCCAATGGATACCCCGCTCCGGAATGGCAGGAAATTGGGCCAACAATTCGAGTGATTGTCTACCCCCACCCTGAAGCGAAAGAACTTACTCCCCATGTTACCCCCTCAGCTACCCCCTCAGCTACCCCCTCAGTTACCCCCTCAGTTGTTAGACTGTTAGCCACCTGTGAAAAGGCGCTTTCCAGGAAAGAAATTCAAAGCAGTATGGGCATCAAAAACAAGAAGTATTTTCTCGAAAATTATCTACAGCCTGCCTTGACGAAGGCTCTCCTGGAAATGACCATCCCAGACAAACCAAACAGCCCCCTTCAGCAATACCAGCTGACCCAACTTGGTAGGCAGTGGCTGGCAGAGCAAAAAAATAGAGAATAAATTATGGAAGCATGTCTCATCGTCACCTATCGCTGCAACGCCAAGTGTTATATGTGCAACACCTGGCAGCACCCCAGTAAAAAAGAGGAAGAGTATGGCCCGGAGCTGGTGGACAAGCTGCCGGAGGGTCTTGACTTTATCAACATCACCGGCGGTGAGCCTTTTCTGCGTCAGGATATTGAAGAGATCGTCGAAAAGGCTCTCACCAAGACAAAACGTTTGGTGATCAGCTCCAACGGCTATTTTACTGATAGGGTTATCAAGCTCTTTGAGCGCTTCGGCAACCGCGTTGGCATTAGAATCTCTATTGAAGGCTTGCCTGCCGCCAACGATGAGTTGCGCGGTATCAAGGACGGTTTTGACCATGGCTTGCGTACCCTGACCACCTTGCAGGGTATGGGGATTAGCGATATTGGCTTTGGCATGACCGTTTCCGACCGCAATGCCGATGACATGATCGAGCTCTACCGGCTGGCCAATGCCATGGGACTTGAGTTTGCCACCGCCACCACCCATAACTCCTTCTATTTCCATACCACGGAGAACAAATACAAAGATAAAGACAAGGTGGCCAGGACCTTTGAGAATATTGCCGTGGAAATGCTGAAAACCAACAAGCCGAAGAACTGGTTCCGGGCCTATTTCAATATGGGCCTGGCCAGGAAGGTGCGGGGTCAGAAGCGGGCCCTGCCTTGCGAGGTCGGCACCGATATGTTTTTTGTCGATCCCTTCGGCAATGTCCTGCCCTGCAATGGTTCCCCGGAGCCGATGATAATGGGCAACCTCCATGAGCAGAGTTTTGATAAAATATGGCAAGGGCCAAAAGCCGAAGAAATCCGGCAACAGGTCAAAGAGTGCCCACAACAGTGCTGGATGATCGGCTCGGCCGGTCCGGCCATGAAGAAAAAGATTTCCATTCCGCTCAAGTGGGTCGTCCGCAATAAGCTGAAAGTCCTGGCTCGGGGCAATGACGCCTGCCTTGACCCTATCGCTGATTAGAATCTGTTGTTATGCGAATATTTGTAACCGGTACCCGGGGGATTCCCGATATTCCCGGCGGGGTTGAAAAACACTGCCAGGAACTGTACCCTTTGATCTCTGCCATGGGCCATAGTGTGACCGTGGCCACCCGCACGCCCTATATCAAGGAAAAGGCAGCAAGCTGGCAGGGCATACAACTCGCTCACCTTTATGCCCCGCATAAAAAGAGCCTGGAGGCGATTGGCCACACCTTCCTGGCCGTTCTGGAAGCGAAAAAAGAAAAGGCCGATCTGATCCATATCCACGCGGTCGGTCCCGGCCTTATGGCTCCCTTTGCCAGACTGCTCGGCCTGAAGGTCGTGGTCACCAATCACGGACCTGATTATGACCGTCAGAAGTGGGGTGTCCTGGCCAAGACCATGCTGCAGTTGGGTGAATATCTGAGCGGTAAGTTTGCCAACCAGATTATCGTAATTTCATCGGTGATCGCCGAAATCATCAGGAAGCGCTGCGGCCGGGATTCGAACCTGATCTATAACGGGGTTCCGCTACCGGATCGAAGTGAATCCACAAGCTATCTTGACCGGACAGCGATTAAGCCGAAGAACTATATCCTGGCTGTGGCCCGATTTGTTCCCGAAAAGGGGCTTCACGATCTGATCGAGGCCTTTGCGGATCTTAAGCGCAACTACCAATTGGTGATTGCTGGCGACGCCGACCATCAAACAACATACAGCCGGGAATTGAAACAGCTAGCCGCGGTAGATAAGCGGATCATCCTCACCGGCTATATCACCGGCGAGGACCTGAACCAGGTCTTTACCCATGCCAGACTCTTTTGTCTGCCCTCCTACCATGAAGGTTTACCGATTGCCCTGCTGGAGGCGATGAGCTACGGTCTGCCTGTTCTTGTCTCCGATATTCCCGCCAATCGGGAAGTCGATCTGCCAGCAGAGCGCTTCTTCAAATGCGGCGATGTCAAGGATCTGCACGAAAAACTAGAGAGGCTGATTGACCTTGAGTTGTCTGATAAGGAGCAGCAACTGTTGCGAACAGAAATTATTGAGAAATACAACTGGCAGAAGATTGCCGAGCAGACAGTTGCCGTTTATCAAAAGGCTCTTTTGTGATTTTGTTGTGATTCAGCTGATGTTTTATAAACGCCCTTCATTTTAAACCAAAAGAAATATCATGAACATCCTCATCTGCGGCGCCGCCGGATATATCGGGTCGCATATGGCCAAAAAGCTGGCAGCTCACAATCATACGGTGACTGTTTTTGACAACCTTTCCAACGGGTACAGGGAAGCCAGTCAAATGGGGGAAATTTGTTCAGGGTGACCTGCTGAACAAAGGTGATCTTCGGCAACTCTTTGCTGGTGACAGCTTTGATGCGGTCATGCATCCGCAGGCCTCACTCCATAAAGATTGCGGAGAATGTTGACTTTTCTCTATTATTTTTACCGGCCTCTGCGTCTGGGGTGGGAGTGGTGGCTAAAGAAGAGGAGTGGCGGCTGAACTGAGTACGGTGTGCAAGGGTTGAAAGTGAGGGGTAAAGATAAATTGAGCCGCTCCCGCCCCTATGTATATCCTGTTGACATATCCTGCGCATGCCCATATATTAAAGGAAACTATTTAAATTTATTTTTATGGAGGTGGTTTTATGCCCTGTATTCAAACCAAGCTGTTCAAGAGCAACACGAGTCAGGCTGTTCGTCTTCCCAAGGCTATAGCTTTTCCGGAATCAGTCAAAAATGTCGAGATTATCGCAGTTGGCAATACACGCATTATTACTCCGGTCGATCAATCGTGGGATGATTGGTTTGATTCACCCGGAGTTTCCAACGACTTTATGGCAGAACGACTGCAACCGGAAGATCAACTGAGAGAGATTCTGTAATGCTGAAATACATGCTGGATACGAACATTCTTATTTACACCATAAAAAATCGTCCAGCCCAGGTTAAAAAGTCCTTTAAGCAACATGCAGGTCAAATGTGTATTTCTTCTATAAGCGTGGGAGAACTTGTCTTTGGTGCTGAGCATTCCAGGCAGGTGGAGCGCAATCTCGCAGATATTGAAATGATGATTGCCCACCTTGAAGTACTGCCCTTTGGAATCAAGGAAGCAAGTCACTTTGGCCGGATCCGGGCTGAACTGTACAGAATTGGGCAACCGATAGGGCCTTACGACATGATGATCGCGGGACATGCAAGGGCGACTGGGATGATATTGGTAACAAATAATGAAAAAGAATTTATACGGGTTCCGGGGTTACTCTTAGAAAATTGGTGTGCAGAGCAGGGATAATAGTGCCAAAAAGGGGACGCTAGCCTTTAGTTTGTCATTCCGAACGTATGTGAGGAATCTTCAACGATGGAGATAAAGATCTCTCCCTGCAGTCGAGATGACAGTCAGGAAGCACATAGGATGACAAGATTGAGGAATTGATTGTTCAGGAAAACCACAGAGAGCTCTTCTTCGAAACAGATACAAAAGAGCAGCGGAGCAGGGACTCCGAAAAGAGATGACAAAAATCGATCTGCTGCCGGCCTGATAAAACCAACCGCTTACCTGGATTTGGGCCTTCGCCGCAATGATGTGACGGGTTGGTTGCATTTCATATAGAAGCACTTTCTTTTTATCGTTGACGCCCGCCAAGGCAGTGACTACTATTGTAGTCGTTTAGGTTCCTAATGACTACAATAGTATCCAATTCATGGGTGGCTTCAGAAAAATGACAAAAAAGAGAATTTACTCAAAATATACCAGAGAAGCCTTGTGTTTGCTGGGAAAGCAGATCCAGCTTGGCCGAAAAAAACATAATTGGAACGAATCTGAATTAGCTGAAAGAGCAGGTATTGCCAGGGCGACCCTGCAGAAAATCGAAAAAGGCCACTCCGGCTGCGCCATTGGTCTCTTTTTTGAGGTGGCTGTTCTTGTGGGAGTAAAACTCTTTGACCCTGAAGGGTCGTCACTTGCCCATCACCTCGCGCAAACAGATGAGAAGCTCACTGTTTTGCCCAAAAAGATCCGCAGGAATGCCATGATGGTAGATGATGAATTCTGACATAATCTATACTGAAGCATTTGTCTGGATCTGGCTGCCTGGGATGCATGATCCTGTGGTCGCCGGCAAACTCTTCTCCTCCGGAGAACAACTGCTCTTTCATTATGGCCGGAGTTATTTGGCACGACATAACGCCATTTCCATATATGAACCGGAGCTGCCCTTAACCACTGGCATTCTCCCCTTGCCTGGCGGCCTGCATATGCCTGGCAGCATCCGCGATGCTTCACCTGATGCCTGGGGTCGACGAGTCCTGATCAACCAAAAACTCGGGCTAAGAGATGTTCATGTAGATACAAATATCCTTAATGAGTTGACCTATCTTTTAGAATCCGGCTCCGATCGGATCGGCGCGCTGGATTTTCAACTCTCTGCCACCGAGTATGTCCCCCGTAATCCAACGAATGCCTATATTGTTGACTTGCTGAAATCAGCCGAACGGGTCGAACAGGGAGTGCCATTAACGCAGGAGTTGGATCAGGCTTTGTATCATGGCAGTTCCATTGGTGGAGCCAGGCCCAAAGCCTTGATTGAGGAGAACGGCAAAAAATATATTGCGAAATTTTCAACCAGTACGGATCTGTATAGTGTAGTCAAGGCGGAGTTTGTCGCTATGCGTCTTGCACAGATGGCGGGAATACAGGTTGCGCCTGTCACACTGACTCAGGCATCTGGAAAGGATGTATTACTTATTGAGCGCTTCGACCGTGTTTTTGCCAATGGAAACTGGCAAAGGAGGGCCGTGGTTTCGGCCCTGACATTATTCGGCCTCGATGAAATGATGGCGCGTTACGCAAGCTATGAAGAGCTGGCGGAGATCATTCGCCACCGCTTTACCAATGCCGCAAAAACCCTCAAAGAACTCTTTTCTCGTCTGGTCTTTAATATCCTGTGTGGTAACACCGATGATCACGCACGCAATCATGCGGCCTTCTGGAATGGCAACATGCTCAGCCTCACCCCTGCTTATGATATTTGTCCACAAGGACGAGCCGGCAATGAAGCATCCCAGGCCATGTTGATCGTAGGCGAAAGTCGCCTGAGCCGTCTTTCACTCTGTTTGGAGGTTGCGAGTCATTTTTTGCTACCCAGGAAAGAGGCAATTATCATTATGGAAAAGCAATTGCACGCCATCGTTGATAATTGGACTGAAGTTTGTGATATTGCCCAGATCAACAAAACTGATCGAGCCTTGTTGTGGGGCCGTCAGTTTCTCAATCCTTTTGCTTTTGATGACCTGGGTGAGGAAGGCCGAAGTTTAAAACGTCTTGCTGAAAAGTTCAGGGGAGCATGGGTGGTTTAAAATTGGCAAAGACCCGAACTCATCCGGTAACAGGAAATTAAACAAAGAGCTCCAGGCAATGAAAATCCTCCTCGCCAATAAATTCTTCCACCTCAATGGCGGCTCTGAAACCGTGTTTTTTCAAGAGCGCGATTTCCTGCTTGAGCAGGGTCATGAGGTCGTTGATTTCTCCATGGTCGATGAGAGGAATCTCCCTTCTCCGACTGCGGACTTTTTTGTGCCCAACACCAGTTACAATTCCGGGGGTGGCATCGCCCGGAAACTCCAGCAGGCCATCTCCTTTGTCCATTCCTCTGTGGCGGTGCGCAAGATTGAGGAATTGATTGTTCAGGAAAAGCCGCAGGTCACTTCTCTTCATAAGTAGATACTAAAGAACAATGGAATCGCAGCTGGTTGAACATAAAAAATCCTTTGGCAAGGAAGTTATTATCTCTCTTGTTGCCTTTGCCAATAGTGATGGCGGTAAGGTTATTGTTGGTATTGACGACAACAAGGGTATTGTCTGCGGAGTAGAGGTCGGACCGGAGACGTTACAACGTTATTTGAATGAGATTAAAGTGGCAACCTACCCTCAACTTTTGCCAAAGACACGGATTGACGAAGAAGGCGAGAAACATCTTCTTGTTTTTGAGGTCGGTGAATACCCTGTCAAGCCGGTCGCCTACAAAAACAGGTATTACAAACGGGTACACAACAGTAACCATCTCCTAACTCTTGAAGAGATTGTTGACCTCCAGCAACAATCCTTGTCTATTTCTTATGATGCTTACCCATCACCAAACACCTTGAGCGAACTTAACAAGGGGTTGATTGAAGAGTTTTTTAAGCGGGTGAACAGTCGGGGACGGGTAGTTCTGCGTGATGATCTCCTGACAAACCTTGTGAAGCTGAAACTTGTCCGTGACGGAAAAATCACCCACGCGGCAAACCTCCTGTTTGGCGATCCCGACTTTGCGATACGGATAGGTCGTTTTAAATCCGAGGCGACCATCATCGATGATAATGTCGTTAAAGGTCCATTGTTTCTTGTTGTCGATGAAGCAATGACCTTTATCAAGAAACATATCAATCTTGCCTACCACTTTGACGGGTCCATTCAACGCAAAGAACGTTGGCAGTATCCGTTGGAAGCTTTACGTGAACTCTTACTGAACTGTATAGTTCACAGAGACTATAAAAATTTTTCTGATATTGTTATCAAGATTTTTGACAATAGAATTGTCTTCACCAACCCTGGTCGTCTTTATGGCAAGCTGTGTTTGGTAGATCTTGAGCGTGATGATTACGTCTCTTCTATACGCAACAGGTTGCTGGCCGAGGCATTTTATCTTACTGGCGATATTGAAAAGTATGGGACTGGCTTTGTGCGCATCAGGGAGTTTCTGCAGGAGTACCCTGAAATTGCCCTTATAGTAGAGGAAATCGGTGATTTTTTCAAAGTTGAGTTACGGATAACAGAGGAAGTTACCCCGCATGTTACCCCGCATGTTACCCCGCATGTTACCCCGCATGTTACCCCGCATGTTACCCCGCATGTTACCCCGCATGTAATTAAGCTTCTGGAGACATTGGATAAGCCACTTGGCCGCAGGGATTTACAGGAGAAACTTGGTTTGCGGGATCGGGAACATTTTCGCTCCAACTATTTACAACCTGCGCTGAGAGAAGGCCTCATCGTCATGTCGAAACCCGACAACCCCCGGGCGGTTGACCAGAAGTATTCCATCACTGAAAGTGGCCGAAACTGTCTTGCCGCAGAGAAAAGGAAAGGGGTGTAATGAAGATCCTTCTCGCCAATAAATTCTTCCACCTCAATGGCGGCTCTGAAACCGTGTTTTTTCAAGAACGTGCTTTCCTGTTAGAACAGGGACATGACGTTGTTGATTTTTCCATGGCCGATGAGAGGAATCTTCCTTCTCCGACTGCGGACTTTTTTGTGCCCAACACCAGTTACAGCTCCGGTGGCGGCATAGCCCGGAAACTCCAGCAGGCCATTTCCTTTGTCCATTCTTCAGTGGCAGTGCGTAAGATTGAGGACTTGATTGTTCAGGAAAAGCCGCAGATAGCCCATCTCCATAATATCTATCACCAGCTCACTCCCTCCATTATTCCCGTATTGAAAAAACATGGGGTCAAGGTTGTCCTGACCCTTCATGACTATAAACTGGTATGCCCAAGTTATCTGGCCTTGAATAATGAGGCCATCTGTAATGGTTGTGCCGGGGGAAAGTTCTGGAATGCCTTTACCATGAACTGCCAGGATTCACGGATGCGTGGTCTTCTTCTTTCGGCAGAGGCCATGTTTCATAAGTGGCGGGGGAGTTATGACGGGGTTGATCTCTTTCTGGCTCCCAGTCGTTTTCTGGCCGATCTGATTGGGCAGCGTATCCCCCGAGAAAAAATCAAGGTGCTGCCTAATGGTATTGATGTGGATACCTATCAACCAAGGTATGCAGATCAGGGCTATGGACTCTATTTTGGCAGGCTATCCAGGGAAAAAGGGGTAAAAACACTGCTTCGTGCCCATCAAAGCCTGAAAACGAATCTGCCTTTAAAAATGGTCGGCACCGGGCCGCTGGAAGAAGAGTTGCGGCGGGAATATCCTGAGGTCGATTTTCTTGGCTACCAGAGTGGCCAGGCCCTGCATGATCTGATTGCCAACTCGGCCTTTGTCGTGGTTCCGTCTGAATGGTATGAAAACTGTTCCATGGTGGTGCTCGAAGCCATGGCCTTTGGCAAGCCGATCATCGGCAGCCGGATCGGCGGCATCCCGGAGCAGATTGAGGATGGCAGGACCGGGCTGCTCTTTGAAATGGGAAATACGGCTGAACTGGCAGCAAATATGGAACTCCTGGCAGGTCAGGGTGAATTTATCCTAACTCGCTTACAAAACAATATCGACAAGTTGCATTATATCCTGGACAACACCTCCCGCAACTGATAGAAGATTCATATTACAAATATGAGGGAGGAGTTACTTTGAATGTGAACCATGTCATAGTTCGTCCTGTGCAATCTTCAGAAGAGCCACTGTTTCAAAAACTTATGCAGGCGCATCACT
>Ga0180732_1000276_pt1 | contig 47475 bp, 44 predicted proteins | sample KR11_01MetaG_FD_148674 | JGI IMG/M metagenome (GOLD analysis project Ga0180732, IMG submission 148674) | Groundwater microbial communities from the Olkiluoto Island deep subsurface site, Finland - KR11_0.1 MetaG | ecosystem: Environmental > Aquatic > Deep subsurface > Groundwater | place... | reverse complement strand
AAAGTTATCAAGCGAAAGCGGCTTCGCCTTACATTCAAATTTAATAGCGAGAATAATTTAAAGACTTCTAACGGGGTTGACCCCGTTAGAAGTCCGAACTTACTCTTGATATTTTCCAGGGTTGTCAAGCGAAAGCGGCTTTCGTCCCGTTAGAAAATTTGTAAATATTCGAAGCCAAATAAATGATACCTAAACAAATAGTTATTTTTATTTAAAATATATACTTCCATAAATTTTCTAACGGGACTTTCGCCTTACGACTTATTTTAATAATAAAGTGCGGTTTAAGACTTCTAACGGGGTTGACTTAAACAATATCTTATATTAGTATTAGCGAGTAAATGAATAAACGAAATGAACCCCGTTAGAAATCGGCAATCGCGATTTCCGGCAGGGTTATTTAAAAATATAAACAGCTAAAATACAATATTATGAGCGAAAAAATTTCTCACCCCATTAGAGATAAATCTCTAAACGGGGCTCACGGGGTAAATCTTTTGGAAACATTCGTCAAGAACAAAAACAAGGGTAAAAACGCTTATCCTGAAATAAAGCCCGGCTCCATCATACGCATTCATCAAAAACTCGCGGAAGCGGTTGCGCAGGTAAAATCTAAAAAGCAGGCAAAGACAAAAGCCGCGGAAGAAGCAAAAGAAAGAACGCAATCCTTTGAGGGCATAGTAATTTCCAGAAAAGGGAAAAATAACCAGTCAACAATCACTGTGCGCAAAATAAGTGGCGGCATAGGTGTGGAATACACTTTGCCGCTTGACCTGCCCCACATCGTAAAAATAGAAATCGTCAAACAGACAAAAGTAAGGCGGGCAAAGCTTTATTATCTGCGCGGCAGAGCCGGCAAAGCCGCGCGGTTTAAAGAGATTGCTTCTGTTTTGGTGGCGCCCGAAGAAGAAACCGCTAAATAACCGATAACTTATAACGCATAACTTATAACAAAAACCGCTGGTTATCAGTTATCAGTTTTAAGTTCATTTGCCCAGGTGGCGAAATTGGCATACGCTATAACCTTGAGAAAATATTTAGACATGGTATAATGGAGGCATGAAAGCATTAAATAAAGTTAAAATAAAATGGAGTCCAAAATTTGCTTATGCACTTGGACTAATTGCGACAGATGGCAATTTGTCTACAGATGGCCGTCATCTAGATTTTACTTCGAAGGATAAAGAACAGTTAAAAAATTTCAAGAATTGTCTCGGAATAAATGTAAAAATCGGATATAAAGTGTCGGGATTTACAAAAAAAATGATTTCCCATATTCAATTTGGCGATATAAATTTTTATAGATTTCTTTTACAAATAGGCTTTACTCCGGCAAAAACAAAAACTATAGCCAGCTTGAAGATTCCCCGTAAGTATTTTTTTGATTTTTTGCGAGGGCATTTAGATGGTGATGGAACATTTTATTCGTACTGGGATCCTCGCTGGAAATCAAGCTTTATGTTTTATACTGTTTTTGTTTCAGCGAGCGAGAAACATATTAAATGGCTTCAAGAAAAGATACATAAATTATTAAAAATAAAAGGTCATATTACTAAAGATAGCCGAAAAACCACTTATCAACTAAAATATGCCAAGAGTGAGTCCAAAAAGTTATTAAGAAAAATTTATTATTCTTCTAAAGTAATTTGTCTATATAGAAAATATTTTAAAATAAAAAAAGCTCTGCAGATTGAAAATAGGTAATATGCGCGCGGGTGGTGTAATTGGTAGCCACGCAGGCTTGAGGTGCCTGTGCCGAAAGGCATGGAGGTTCGAGTCCTCTCCCGCGCACCAAATTGGACTTCGTGATTTTTTGCTGGGGGAAGCAGAGGTTTGCTCGTCCCGCCTGCTGGCGCGGCTCGCAAGGAATTGGGCGGTGAAATCAAACGGCGGGACGAAATCCCACGAAACAATTTTTTCGGAAATGAGGCGGTTCGTTCCAATTTTTTGCGCAAAATGAGCAATCTCTTGCGGAGATTGCTCCGAGGCGATTTTTCCCGCGTAAATCAAGGTATTTATGTAATCCCGCATTGGTTCGTTCCACCCGCTCATTCGCTTTCGCAGAAGCGTATCTTGTTCGCCCTTCAAGGCGATTTTTTGTTGCACCAAATTTTCCTTTTTTCGCTTGTAAGTTTCCTCGTCAATAAAATTATCTAAATATCCTTCAAGTAATTTATCCAGTTTTTCTTGAAGGGCGAAAATCTTTTTTCTGTTCGCTTCTGCGAAAGCGTCTGATGAGCGGACTTGCGATTTTTCTTCGCGCTCCAACTTTTCCAACATTTCTTTTGACCAACCGGCAGGCAAAGTAATTGTTTGCGACTTTTCAATAATCTGTTTTTGCAATTCGCTTTCTTGGATATACTTTTCGGCGCAAGCCCCGTGTTTGCGTGTGCAACGATAATATCGGTAAAGCCCGCCATTGCCTTTAGCGAATTGCGCCGTGAACATAGAGCCACACGAACAATTGAAAAGTCCGACAAACGGGAAATCGTGTCGCTTTTTGCTCTTGCGGGGCTTGCGCCTGTTCGCTAAAACTTCCTGCACTTTCGCAAACAATTGCTTTGAAATGAGCGGGCGGTATTTGCCTTCGTGCGCTTCGTTGTTCCAGCGCATAATTCCGATATAGCGATCATTGGTCAAAAGATTTTCAATAGAGTAGTTGGAGCGCGTTTTTCCGCCGCCAAGCTCGGCGAGGCGAGCCGAAATAGATTTGAGGGTGTGTCTGCCAGTCGCAAACTCCTCGTAGATTTTCTTTACAATTTTTGCCTCTTTCGGCTCCGGCACAATGTTTCGCAAGCGGTGGTCATAAATATAGCCGAAAGGTTTTTGTCCGGGCCATTCGCCTCGCCGCAGCTTGGCGCGGTTCCCTCGCCGAACATTTTCGGCCAGATTGTCCACATAGTATTTGGCGTTTGATAATCCGATAGCCAAAAAGAATTTTCCCGACGGATTATTTTCAAAAGCAAAAGTTGGAAATTTCAAACCGCCAAGTTTTCCGGTGTCCAAAAGATATATCAAACGTCCGCCGTCAATTGAATTTCTGGCTAACCTGTCGGGATTCCACGCTAAAATTCCCGAAGCGTTGCCTTTTTCAATTTCCGACATCATAAAATTAAAAACTTCTCGGCCTGGCTCTTTGGCGGTTTTGCTTTCGTAATATTCTTTGACCACGAAAAGATTGTTTTGCTTGGCAAATTCTCTTAACTCGGCGAGCTGGGCCTCGTATAGACAAAATTTGTCTTTCTTCGTCCTCGCTTGATTTTCTACAATAGATGAAGTATTTAACCATAGTTTTTAGAAGTTTTTAATTTTATATTACACCGACAATTTAAAAAATTTCGTTTTGTTGTTTTCTGCCCGCCGAAGCCCGAGCCCCGAGCGAAGCGAGGGGCGAGAGCGAGAGAAATCGTCTAATGTGGTGTTTACTGGAAAAAGTTAGAACTTTCTATCAAGAAAATCCCGGCACTGACTAATTGCCCCGCCCCGCTTGCGGGGCGGGGCAGAAATCCGTTTCGCGGATTCCCACCCATAGCTCCGAAAGTCCGCCAAAGGCGAACAGCCAAAGCCCGCAAAATTTACATTTAAGGAGCAGGCGGCAAAAATTTTTCAAAAAAGAATATATTTTGCGGACTTTGGTATTTTCGGAGCCGTTCCCACCCTGTGTCCCGCTTGGCGGGACTGGGGAAGTTAAAGTATTTTTAACAAAAATCCGCCGGCGTGAGTTGGCACACCGACGGATTTCTGCACCCGTCATAGACTGCCAACTCAGCCTTTAACAAAAATTTAATTATAATTAATTTATTAAAACGGCCAGATTTTTTGCCAGAAATTAGTAATTTTTTGCCAGAGCCATTTTCCGTATTCTTTGAAGAAATCAATAATTCCTACTTTTTCCTTTTCCGGAGGAACTTCTTTTTTTGGTGGAGTGATTATTTCTTCTTCTGGAAGTTCCTCAGCTGGAGGAGTTATTTCTTCAGGGGGTGTTTCTTTCGGAACAATTTCTTCTGGGGGTGCTTTGGGAACTTCAGCAACAACCTCCTTTTTAAAAAGTTGAGCAATTTGTTTTCTTAAGTCAGCAATTTTCTTTGAAATTTCCTTTATTTGCTCAATAGTCAATTCGGTGATTGGTTTTTTTTTGTAAATGATCTTATCTGAAATAACCTCTGAAGCCGTTCCCCAAGAAGTGTAAAATTTAGCATAAACAATGTATTCGCCTCCAGGACAAGAAGTTTGCCCCTTGCATAAATCCCAGGTTTTTGAAGTAGTATAAGCTTCTTGACCAGCGTCCCTAAAATCAGAAAAATTAGAAATTGCCATTCTTTCAGTATTTGAACCGCCTTTTAAAGTAAGAGTAACAATTGGGTTATTTGTGTATTCGTCGCCGTTGTTAATTAAAATAGCAAAACCTCCAGCAGGCGGAGCTGGTGGATTAAACCAAGCAGCCGGCATTCCCCCGCCACCAGTTGGAATAGTAACTGAAATAGGAGAACCCTGAGGAGATTCCGCTCCATCAATATTAACTGCTGAAACAGTGTAAGAATAAGTAATTCCTGGGCCTACCCCAGTATCAGAATAAGAAGTAGTAGTTGGAGAAGCAACTAAAACGCCTCCTCGATAAACTTTATAGTTAGCTGCTTCAGAAACGGCTGACCAACTGAGGTCTATCTGATTAGAACCAACTACCGTAGCTGTTAGATTAGTGGGAGCAGGGAAAGGGGCCATCTGAAGTTCAAGTTGGGTATCAGCGGCAAAAGAAAAAACGGGGCTGACTAGAAATAACAGACAAACCAGCCCAATAATTATTTGGCGAATTAGTTTTACCTTAGGCACTTCAGGCATTTTTGTTTTTAAGTTCAACTCTTTCTCTTATTTTCTAACCAACTTAAAATCAAACTTCTTTCTAACTGCAAAGAAAATAATCAAAAGAATAATTATTCCTCCAACAATTAAACCGGTTTCTAGGAGAGTTTTTTGATGTTTTTGAGCGCTTTCAACCTCAAAACTTAATTTTTTGGTTAAGTTCTTTTCGGTGCCGTAATTTACCGCAGCTAGGGCAATAAATTTTCCGACCGTTGTCTTTTCCCATTTGGTCGGCAGGACGATAGTGTCTTTGGGGAAAACTTCCCTTTCGGTTATTTTTATTTTATCCACCGCGTTTCCCGATTCATCTTGAATTTCAATCTCTCCTTTTGGCGCAATTCTAACATTTCCTTTGTTGGCTAAAGTCAAATAAAAGACAACCTGACTTTCCTCCATTTTCCAATTAAAATCTTTGAACTCTAACTCTTTTATTATCTCTCCCGGCACAGTCAGATAAATTCGGGCGCCCACTCGACTCACCACCTTCATCACGGTTCCTTTCTCCGCTTCCGGAGCTTCTTTAGACTGAACAATTATTGCTCCCATATGGTCGCCTACCTCGGCATTTTCAGGAACTTTAATGGTAAAGTCAACGGCTTTTGTTTCATTCGGTTTTAAAGAAAGCTCGGAAACGGGCATATTAATCCAGGCGCCAACATCAATTTTTTCTCTGTCTTCCGATTGAGGAGCAAAAGCCCCGTCTTTGGTAGTTACCGCATCCACTGGATAGATTTTAACTTCTACTGATTGTTCAGACTGATTAACTACATTCACCTTGGCCTCTTTTACTTCACTTGGCTCTAAGGTATAGATAAACCAGGATTTAGTTAAAGAATTTTTTTCGTTCCATTCGCTTTCATTGGGATAAATTCCCAAGCCCCCATAGCTAATCGCACGGCAAAAACCAACCAAGGCAAAAAATCCCAGCAAACCGACAATCAAAATTCTTGTCCCGTTAGATTGAAAATATCTAATGGGATTTATCCGTTTTTTTAATGACATAAATTTATGCATGGTCAGAAAAACCGACCGGCAGAGCAGTTTAGAATTTTAACCCAGCTGCTCTGCCTTTTTGTTATTCAGGCTCCCAACCTTTTAGGAAACAGTGATAACAGCCGTAGATGTGTAACTTCCGGACAAAGAGTTAGGATGAATGGTCTGGCTTAAACCCACATCAATAAAATAATCACCAAATCCCCTATTAACCGCGGCGGTCATTACGGTCTTGGCATTAGAAGTAGCAGCAGAGCCAGTCATTAACTCCGCGCTCCCGGCCGTTACCCCAGTTAAACTACCACTGGCATTATGAATGGTTGAAGGAGTGGCGGTCAAACCTTTGGTAGTGCTGTAATTGTAAGGGAAAACATCAACTCCAGCTGACCAGCTGTCTGCTACTACATAGGTAGCGGCAGCAAAGTTGACGGTTATCCCATTACTCAGAACAACACTAGCGGCAGTGGTAACAGTTGAAGTCAGATTGGCGGCTGGATCCCACCATTTGAAAACAGCAGTTCCGACAGCTCCGCCGGTAGTAATTTCTACTTTGAAAGTTCCGTTGGGGTCCAACACTCCATCTAGTCCGTCATAAGTTCCGGTAAAAGTTACCGTATTATTAGAGCCGGCCAGCGTCTTCTGAGTAGCCTTGGTATTCAGATGAGTCACTGTCATAACAGCGCTCCAGCCTGCCCCAGTGCCTCTTGTGTCTGTCACTTCTATTCCCGTAGTATCAGTGTAGGTAGTGTTGCCAATAGTCGCCGTATCAGTTTGCTCAGTGATTGAAACGGTCTTGCCTGTGTAAGAAGCAGTGGCAGCAGTGGAATTAGAAATAGATAAACTGCCGGCAGTCATCGTGACATCGAGAGCGGTAGAAACTGCTCTGACAACCTGAATTCCTAAACCGCTAATTAAACCAATCAAACCGAAAATCGAAATCAAAATTAGTATTTTTTTCATATTTTTTTATTTCCTTTCTTAATTTTAATTATATTTGGTGGGATAAAGGCCACCAGCCTTCGACCTTTAAATATCCACTTCATGAAACTGTTAAAGTAACTGTGGCAGTAAAATTGCCGGATAAAGAATTAGCGTGAACACTTAAGCTTAAATCTTCATCTTGCCAATAAATGCCGGTGCCATTGCCGGCCGTAGCTGTCATTATTGTTTTGGCATTAGATGTCGCCCCGGTGCCGGAAAGAATTTCTGAAGAACCTGCGCTTACGCCGGTTAAGCTGCCGCTTTCAGCGTAAATACCTGAAGGGGTAACGGTTAAACCCGTATACGGAAAAACATCAACTCCAGCTGACCATTCATCATCAACAGCATAGGTAGCGGCAGCAAAGTTAACGGTTATTCCATTACTCAGAACAACACTAGCGGCAGTGGTAACGTTTGAAGTCAGATTGGCGGCTGGATCCCACCAAGAAAATACTGCTGTTCCTACTGCGCCCCCGGTTGTAATCTTGACTCTAAATGTCCCGTTCGGATCTAAAACGCCGTCAAGTCCATCATAAGTTCCGGTAAAAGTTACCGTATTATTAGCACCAGCCAGCGTCTTTTGAGTAGCCCGAGTGGTAAAGTGAGTAGAAGCCATAACAGCGCTCCAGCCCGCGGTTCCATCATCGCTTACTTTCACGCCAATAAGATTAGCATTATTGCTATCACCAATAACTCCAGTTGAAGTTTGAACGGTAATAGAAACAGTTTTACCAGTTAAAGTAGCTGAAGCAGGAGCGGTAATTACCAGAACCGCCCGGGCGGCAGATGGTCCGCAGGCAAGAATAACTATAATCAAAATTGAAAAAATAAATCGTTTTTCTCTCATTTTATTTCTCAAAAAAAATCTAATAGGATAAATTGACTCGAACATAATTTTTAGACAATTAAAAAAGCACCGTTAAAAACAGTGCCATGAACTATTAGGCTATGAAATTCTAAATCAAAATCACGGAGCGATTTTACTCTCTCTCTCTCTCTCGTATTTCAGCCTTACGGCTAAAATGGTGAATTGATAGTTTTGTTTAGTCATCTTGATTAGATTATAGCAAATTTCGTAAAAAATAGAAATAGCATATATGTGAGGTTATGCATAGCAACTGGCAAACATCCTATTTACAGTATAACAAAATTTTGATAAAATGTGAATAGTCAAGTTGTGCATATTTTTTGTATTTCTATTTTTCCTTAACCCACCCGCCACCCTTTTTGATTTGTAGCCCGTCCGCCGAAAAAAATCGCCGTCGGAAGCCCCGCCGCCCTGCCCGAAGCATTGAGGGCAGAGTCAAGCAAAAACATTTTTTTTCCTTAATTAAAAAAATTTTAGGGGGCGCGCGAAATCAAAAATTGTAAAGAAAATGTTTTTGTTTGGCTTGCGAGCGTCAGCGAGCCGCCGGCGGGGCGGAGCGTCAGTTCCGCTCAAAGAAGGTTCGCGCATTTTCAAACAAAGGGCACCAGTAAGGAATTTGCAAGCGGTTTCGGTTCGCCTCGCCTCGCTCGGCGATTAAATTGTATTGAATTTTGGGCGAAAAAATCAGTTGGCGATTTCGTTCAGGGAAAAGAAAATTTTTAATCACTAATTCAAATAAATTCATAGAAAGTCTAGTCCACTTTCTATAAAAAATTAACAAGTTAATTTTTAAGAAAGAAAAAATATGTCCATGGAAAAATATAAACCATCGTCGGAGGAAGTGGCAAAAGCCGAAGGTATGATGACCGACGAGCAGAGAGCGATGAACGAACAAAGGGAAGGAAAATTTAACAAAACGGCTGAAAGAATTGCGAGCCTCGGCAGCCAGCTTCATGAGGAGTGGCGCAAACCTCGCTGGAGAGAAGAATCGAAAGATTACGAACCGAGAATAAAGAAAACGAAAGATCAAGCATGGTCGCAAGCTCATAAGACCAGTTGCTTAATAATATTTTGAAGCATTTTATCTCAAAAAACCCTTATTTTAAGCCACTGATTTTTCAAAAAAACAACTAAAACCTTATTAAGCAACTGGTCTATAGTGGAGCTGTGGAAGTTGATATAGCCAATACTCCTTATGAAGGATTGCCGAGTGAATGGCAGGGAGAAAATAAAATTTCTGCAGAGGTCGCAGTTACCGAAGTAGAGAAAGCTATTGAGTCTGGCGTGCCGCTCGACGAATCTTTTATTGAAGCCGCCAGTTCCACAATTCATGATAAATGGTTGGAAAGAAATGGTAGTTGGTCACCACCAGAACAAAACAAACCTTATGCTGAACTTTCGGAAGAAGAAAAAGAAAAGGACAGGGTTATTATCCGAAAAGCAGTTGAAATTTGTAGCAAAAAAGAATAAAAAATTCTTTTTTGCTAGTTTGTAAATTTTGAAATGAATTAGTTTCATATCGTTTAGGTATTCACTTTGTGAATTCTTGGATTTAATGCCGCCAAAGAAAAACTTGAAATTGTTAAATCTTGCGGCGAAGCCGCTCGGTTTTCGCGGGTGGTTTCTCGCCGCCTGCGGCGGCGAAATGCGTTCGGACTAATTCAAGAATACTGCACTTTTGCGCGTTTAGCTCCCCGCGACTTTGCTCGGGGCAAGCAGCTTGCCCCGCCAAATATGTACGGGCAATTAGCTCAGTGGTAGAGCATCTCGTTGACGTCGAGAGGGTCGCAGGTTCAAGTCCTGCATTGCCCACATAAATTTGGCGGGGTGAAGTAGAGCAAGCCGAGGTAGCTCAGGCAGTAGAGCACAGCTCTGAAAAAGCTGGTGTCGGGAGTGCAAGTCTCCCCCTCGGCACCACAATTCTCAAATTCTAAACACGAAATTCTATCCCGAGTACTCGGGACTAAACAAATTCTAAATTCCAAATCCGACTTTTCTAAACTTTATGTTTTGGATTTTAAACATTGGGATTTGTTTAGGATTTCGTGCTTAAGATTTAGGATTTGAGTTTTTGTGCGGGTGTAGTTCAGCAGCTAGAACGTCTCCTTGCCAAGGAGAAGGTCGTGGGTGCGAATCCCATCACCCGCTCATTTAATGCCGCCACTTAATAGAGTTAGTTTATATAATGGATATTTTATGGGTGCGCCCGAGATCCCGGGATAAACCCGGGACATGTGAATTCTTGCCCAGCGTTTATCGCGGGGCGGGACGCCACGGGTTCACCTTATGATGTTAACTATACCACCGCCTCGTAAAATTCCGAAAATCTGCTATGATATAGTAGATGGACAATTACATAATTGGAAAATTAAATTCGCTAAATCTCGAAAGATTGGAAAAAATTTTCTTTGGTCTTTTTTTGTTTTCAATTCCCTTGCAAACGCGATTAACTTTTGTCACACATGAAACATACCGACGTATCTTTTTTAACGAATACGCGACTTTTTTCCTTTATTTATCCGATATTTTATTTATTATAACACTTTTTCTGTTTTTTGTCAACCCCGTTAGGGGTTTTAAATTACTCTCACTATTGAATAACTCCATAAGGCGCAAGCCGCTTTCGTTTGAAAATCTTGGAAAATATAAAGAGCAAGATTGGATTTCTAACGGGATCAATATCTTGACAAAAAGAGTAAATTTCAGTATAATATTAAATAAGTTATCCACTTATCCACATATTATCCACATATTAGCGCTTTTTTTGCTAATTGCCTGGGGTTTTTTAAGTATTTACTGGTCAGAATACAAAGAAATATCTTTTTATAAATCATTAAAGCTTGCGGGGTTTGGCTTATTGTTCTTTTATATTACACAAAGTTTGCGTTGGTTCGGATTCAAAAACCTTTTCAGTATAGTTTTTGTCGCTGGATTTTTCCAATCAATTGTTGGTATTTTGCAGTATTTATACCAACATTCTCTATACCTTAAGATTTTCGGCGAATCGGTTTTGTACCCAAATTTAGCCGGAGTGGCTAAAATTGTGGTAGACGGCGAAAAAATTATCCGCGTTTATGGCACATTTCCGCATCCCAATGTTTTTGCAGGATTTTTAATTTTAAGCATTTTTAGCGGTTTTTGGCTACTTTTTACCTATAGAATTGAGAAAAACGCCTTACCATGGATAAGCATATTAACCGCAGGCATAATCTTGCAGTTGGCGGCTTTTACCCTAACTTTTTCCCGTGTGGCGTGGTTAGCGGCAATAATTATTATAATCATTTTACTGATAAGTAATCGCAAATTGTTTCACGTGAAACAATCGGTGGATTTTGGCTTAAATAAGCTAAAAACCTTCGCCTTGGTCATAATTTTTATTGCTTTTGCAGTATTTTTGGCATTGAATTTAAGCATTATTATTAACCGGACCACTGACGCTGAAAAAAAATATCAGCAAGCAATCAGTTATCGGCTTTTATATAATGATATTGCCATAAATATGATCAAACAAAACCCTTTAACCGGTGTTGGAAACGGCAATTTTACACTAAAAATGGCAGACTATTCTTCGGAAAAGCTTAGTTGGTGGCAATATCAGCCGGCGCATAATATATACTTGTTGATAACCAGTGAGTTAGGCATAATCGGATTGCTTATTTTCTTGATTTTTATAATTGCCGTCCTAAAAATGGCTTATTTAAAGCAAAAAGAAAATTACGGGTTTCACCCACCTACATTTATGCTAAAATTGTTTCACGCCTGCCCGCCGAAGCTTGCTCGCTTTTTGAAAAAATTATTTAATCTAAAGCAAAATTCGGCAATTGTTTCACGTGAAACAATTTATAATAAGACGAAGGAGGGTGAAACAATGGCATTTTTTGATTTAAATAAAGAAAAAAACTTAAATAGTGGGGAAATTTCGGTGGGGGCGCGCTTGCCCGCCATAGCTTTAGCGAAAGTGGGTGAAACAATTTTATTTATCCGCTTAATGTTGGCGGTTTTTGTTGGTTTCTTGTTTATTGGCTTGTTTGATCATTATTTCTGGACTTTGCAACAAGGACAATTGACTTTTTGGATAGTTATAGGAATGTTATTGGCATTAACCAAAGAAGGTGATTAAAACCGTTTCACGCATAACTGCCGTAGCTTTCATAGGTAAAAAAGTAGCTTGTTTAAAGCACTATAACTAAATTGTTTCACGTGAAACAATTTTAAAAGGTAATATGGATAAAAAATTATTAGTAAGAATTCAGCGAATGGCTAATAGTTCAGATTGGGAAATCAAAGAAATGGCTGCGTCTAAAATAAAAGAAATAAATGATAAGTATTTTATTGACCATTTGCCCGTTTGGAAACAATGGATTTGTCATAAAAATCCAAATATTAGGCGCGCCTTAGAGGTTGGATTATTACGGATTCCCAAGGCGCATGCCAAAGAAGCGTTTTCACTGCTTTTGCCTTTATTAAACGATGATAATCGTTATGTCCGTAAAAACTGCGGACCATTTGCGTTGAGCGCCGTATCATATAAAATTCCGTCGTTCGCTTTCAAGGAATTTCACATACTTATTAAGGATAAAAATCAAAATATGCGCTGGAATATCGCAATGTGTATGGGGGCTATGTTTGGCATAAAATATCCCGACAAGGCTTTATATATTCTTAAAAAAGTTTGCCGGGATAAACGGCATTTTGTTTGGCGCGCGGCGGTTTCATCTCTGATAAAAATAATAAGAAAATATCCGCACTTTGAAAAAGATGTATTTGGCTGGAAAAATTGCGATAATTGCCTAAATACCATAAAAAAATACATTTGAAATTGTTTCACGCCTTCCCTCCGTAGTATACATAGATGAAAATATGCATTATTTAAAGCAAAATAACTAAAATGTTTCACGTGAAACATTTTTAACTAAGATTAGAAGGGATGGAACAACCGAGAGTAAGCAACCGCAACTTAAATTATACCTATATTTGACAATATTGTCAAATATAGGTATAAAGTATATAAATAATAACATAATTTGCTTTTATTGTCAAAAAGTGCTCTAATATAAAAGCGGAGACTGTGTCCCCGCAAAACGATTTATGATTACCCAAAAACGTGAATTCGGGGACTTGGGCGAGAAAATTGCTCAAGAATATTTGGAAAAACAGGGTTATAAAATTTTGGACCGCAATTACTCCAAAAGGTGGGGGGAAATTGATTTAATCGCCGAATCGCCTGAAAAAGAATTGGTTTTTGTGGAAATTAAAACTCGGGAATTCAAAAATCACCCCTCTGTCTTTTTGCCCGAGGACTCGGTTAATTTTTCCAAACAGCAAAAACTGATTAAAACCGCAAGAACTTTTCTCTACGAAAATAAATATCCGGAAGAGACCGGCTGGCGAATAGATGTTATCGCTGTTGAAATTAACAAAATTTCCCGGAACGCAGAAATCCGGCATATAGAAAACGCGGTGGAAATGTAAGGTCGTAATAAATACTCCTGCTGTTAAATTTGGTTTACGAAACAACAAGTGGTATAATTAGTTTCTGTTGAAATAGTCTATTCTGTCATTGCGAGTCCCGTCAGCAGACGGGCGAAGTAATCTTTATTTTTGTTTGCGACTAATGAGATTGCCGCGTCGCCCTGCGTCCCGATCCCGAGGACTCGGGATCGCAATGACAGAACGAGTTTTGATACTATTTCAACAAGAACTAATTATGCTATTGCGAGTTTTAATAAATCCAAATACCAAAACTCAAATGTCAAATCAATGCCAAATAGTTTTTAAAACACAAATCACAATGACCAAATCACAAACAAATTACAAAACACAAAGAATTTATAAATTGTAGTTTGTTAATTGTGTTTTGTTTGTAATTTGTAATTTGTGGTTTGTAATTTTATCTATTTTGGACTTGAATTGATATTTGCCTGCCCGCCATTGCCATTAACTTTGTTGATAATTTTAAGCTTCTTTGACTGATTAAAGCAAGGAAAAAAATTCGCGCGATAGGCTTTGGCAGGCGGGGATTTTGACATTTGACATTTTGAAAATATAAGTTTATTTTAAACTTCAAGTTACATTTTTATTCTCAGGTTTCAAAATTCTACTATGAATATTTACGAATTAGCCAAAGCTCCCGAACGTCTGACCGGCGGGCATCGGCTTTGCGCCGGATGCGGCGCGCCCATAGCGGTGCGGGAAATTTTATCCGCCATAAAAGAACCGGTGATTGCCGTAAACGCTACGGGATGTTTGGAAGTTTCCACAACGGTATACCCTTATTCCGCGTGGAAAATCCCCTGGATCCATAGCGCTTTTGCCAATGCCGCGGCGACCGCGAGCGGAATAGCGGAGGCGTATAATGTTTTGCGTAAAAAGGGAAAAATTAATCCCGAGCACTCGGGAGAAATAAAATTTGTGGTTTTTGCCGGAGACGGCGGAACATATGACATTGGAATCCAAAGCTTATCCGGAGCATTGGAACGCGGGCATAAATTTCTCTATGTCTGCTATAACAACGAAGCATATCAAAACACCGGCAACCAGCGTTCCAGCGCGACGCCAACCGGCGCGGCAACAACTACCACGCCGCCGGGAAAAATAAGCTCTGGAAAAACGCAGAAACGAAAAAATTTAACGGAAATCGTGGCCGCTCACGAAATTCCTTATGTTGCCCAAACTTCCATTCATCTTTGGGCAGATGTGGCAAGCAAGGCGCAGAAAGCGATGGCGGTTGACGGTCCTTCGTTTATAAATATTTTAAGCCCGTGCCAATTGTTCTGGAATTATTCGCCGGAAAAAACAATTAAAATCGCGCGGCTCGCGGTTGAAACGAACCTTTGGCCGCTTTATGAAGTGGAAAATGGAAAATATAAAATAAATTATTCGCCGTCCAGCCCCTTGCCTGTGATTGAATGGATTAAATCGCAAGGCAGATTCAAGCATTTGCTCGCGCCGGAAAATCAGGCAATAGTTCAGAAAATCCAAGAAGAAGTTAACAAAGAATGGCAGGCGCTGAAGAATAAGGTGGAAATGACGAATAAAAAATAACATATCATTATATGCCGCAAATTTTAGTTTTTGGAGACAGTATTGCTTATGGCGCCTGGGATAAAGAAGGGGGGTGGGTGGAAAGATTAAAAGTATTTACAAACAGAAAAGCAATATCTTCTGGGCTTGAATTTTATTGCGCTGTTTATAATTTGGCTATAGACGGAGATTATACTAGAACTTTATTGAAACGATTAGAATCCGAGACTAAGCAAAGAGCGGATGTGGGGCAGGAAACAATTTTTGTTTTTGCGATTGGAAAGAATGACGCAATTTCCAATAAAAAAAGTGTTTTCTGGACCCCATTAGAAAAATTCAGGAAAAACTTAAAAAGGATGGCTATGATTGCTAAGAAATATTCTCCGAGAGTCATTTTTATCGGATTCACACCCGTAGATGAAAGAAAAACCAATCCGGTTTCCTGGGACAATAATGTATTTTACAAGAATGAAAGTCAACAAAAATATAATAAAGCCATAAAATCTGTTTGCAAAGAAAATAAAATCGGTTTTATTGAAATTTTTAAAGAATTCATAAAAACCGACTATAAAAAGTTACTGGAAGATGGCCTGCACCCTAATTCCAAAGGCCATAAAATAATTTTTGAAACCGTGAAAAAATTTTTGATTGAAAATAAAATAATTTAGATTTTCTAACGCGAAATTGCCGCTATTTGTCATTGCGAGGAGGCTTGTACTCAAGCCGACGAAGCAATCTCAATTTCGGTTACGAGATTGCTTCGGTCGTTGCTACTCCCTCGCAATGACAGAGTATAAATTACCACTATTTCAAAAAATTAATTGTCTTAAAATTTTCTTGTTTATTTGTTAAATTGCTTAGTTGTTATATTGACTTGCTATGGAAACAAAATGGATTATAAAGCCGAAAATTGACCCCAAAATCCTCTCGGCGTTTCCCGAATATCCGCCGCTTGTCCTGCAATTGCTTTTTAACAGGGGAATTACCGAAAAAAAAGATATTGAGGAATTTTTAAATCCGGATTACGAAAAACATTTGCACGACCCGTATTTAATGAAAGACATGGAAAAAGCCGCAGCGCGGATTTTGGACGCGCTATCAAGAGAAGAAAAAATTCTGATTTACGGCGACTATGACGCTGACGGAGTAACGGCAACGGCGCTTTTGATGAAAACCCTGATTTTTCTTGGGGGTAAAGAAAAAAATCTTTCGGTTTATATTCCGGACCGCGGCCGGGAAGGATACGGTTTGAACGAAGCGGCAATAAAAAAATTCTCCGAAGAAAAAATCAACCTGATAATTACGGTTGACTGCGGAATCGCCAACGCCAAAGAAGTGAAGCTCGCCGAGGACTTGGGTATAGAAACCATTATAAGCGACCATCATTATATTTCGCGCGAAGTTCCGAAAGCATACGCGGTAATCAATCCGCGGCAAAAAGACGACAAATACCCCTTCAAAGATTTGGCCGGGGTCGGGGTAGCGTTTAAACTGGCGGCTGGATTACTTGCCCGCCAAAATCCCGTCCTGAGTACTCGGGACCCTGGATTGGGCGGGCTTGAAAAAAACTCATCGCAAACTGACCCGCCTGCGCCGATGCTTCGGCGGGCAGGAGAAAAAAGGGAAAATTTTCAAAAATGGCTTTTGGATTTGGTCGCGCTGGGAACAATTGCCGACTGCGTATCTTTGAAGGGAGAAAACCGCGCTCTGGCAAAATTCGGGCTGCTGGTTTTGGGAAAAACAAGGCGACAGGGGCTCAAGGCGGTGATAAAAAATTCCAGGATAAACGATGATTCGGTAATTACATCCAGAGAGGTAAGTTTTCAAATCGTTCCCCGTCTTAACGCGGCCGGACGAATGGACCACGCCAACAGCGCTTACGAACTGCTGATAACCGAAGACCCGAAAGAAGCCGCGGAACTGTCGCGAAAACTGGAGAAGAGAAACCAAGAGCGCCAAAGCGCGACGGAAAAAATAATCAGCGAGGTAAAAGTCAGGTTATCGGCGAAAAGATTGGAAAAAATAATTTTAGAGGGCTCGGCTGAATGGCCCATAGGCCTTTTGGGGCTGGTGGCCGGGAAAATAAGCGAAGAGCATAACCGTCCCGCTCTAATTTATCACCAAGGCAAGACGAAATGCGTTGGCTCGGGTCGAAGCAACGCGTCGTTTAACCTGATAAAGGCGCTGATGTCCGCGGAGCCGCATTTGCTGGAATTCGGCGGACATGCCAGAGCTGCCGGGTTCTCCGCCATAATGGACAAAATTCCCGCTTTTTACGAAACCTTGCTTAAGCGCGCCGAAACCGAAATAATTGCCGATAAGTTAATTCCTACAATTGAAATTGACGCTGAAATAAATTCCGAAGAAGTAAACATTGAAACCTTGCGGCTGTTGAATTCTTTCGCGCCCTTTGGCGAAGACAACGAACCGCCGGTTTTTCTGCTTAAAAATTTGTCCGTTTCTAAATTGCGCCTGGTTGGCAACGGCAACAAGCACCTTAAGCTGATTTTAAAAGACGGGCGGAACAAAACTACTCTGGGCGCGATTGCCTTTAATCTGGCAAGGAGTTTTACTCCTCCGTCCGGCGGAATAAATATCGGAAAAACCGTGGACGTCGCCGCGGAAATTATCCCCGACGATTGGAATGGAAACAACGCGGTGGGATTAAAAATTATAGACATTAAACTTAAATGATTATGGATACTTTAACCATTTACACCGATGGCGCTTCGCGTGGCAATCCGGGTCCTGCCGCGGCCGCGGCGATTTTTTACCGCGGCGGAAAACTTATAAATAAAAAATCCGCGCTTCTCGGAGAAAAAACCAATAATCAGGCCGAGTACGAGGCGCTGATTATGGCCATCTCCGAAGCCAAAAAAATACTCGCCTCGTATTCGCCTCGGCGAAGCGGGAAAGCGCGGGCTATTTCCTGTTTTTTGGATTCGGAACTTGTGGTGCGCCAGCTCAATCATAAATACAAAATCAGAGACGAAAAGATAATTCCGCTTTTTATCAAGGTCTGGAACCTTTCCCTTGATTTTGATGTTGTAAAATTCAGCCATATCCCGCGGGAGAAAAACCGGGAAGCGGATGGTCTGGCGAATCGGCTGCTGGACGAGAAAAAGCGAGGCGGTCTTTTGTGATTATTGCGGCCGTGCTATAATTAAATTAACCCGCCTAACTTTTTATTCTCGCATAATAGAGGGCAAAATAATAAATAATATTACTGGAGACGACTAATATATCGGGAGACAAAAGTTTGGCGGGTCAATACATATATTATGTTCTGGAGCAAAAAAGGCAAAAAAATTTTACTGGTTGAAGACGATGTTGATATCGGCGAAACATATAAAATGAAACTAAACGCCAATAATTTTATTGTTGAAATCACCTTTGACGGCGAAGAAGGAATGGAAAAAATCAGGTCTTTCCGTCCGGATTTGGTTTTGCTTGATATCGTTATGCCAAAAAAAGACGGCTTTGACTTTTTGGAGGAATTGCGGAACGAGCCGGAAGAAATAAAAAAAATTCCGATTGTCGTCCTCTCTAATTTGGCCTCGCCGATTGACATTGAACAAGGGAAACGCTTTGGCGTTAGAGGGTGGTGGGTAAAGTCATTCAATACTCCCTCGCAAATAGCGCAAAAGGTAATTGATTTTTTTGAAGCGAATAAATAGTTTTATTACTTTTATGAACGGAAGCGAATATGATGACGCGGAAGAAAACGAAGAAAAAAGAGGGTCCCAACCTCGCGAAGAAGTAAGGCGGTTGGTGATTGAAGCGCTGAAAAGAAAAAAATTCGCGGAAGCAAAAGAAATGCTTAAAAGACAAATGCGCATTGCGGTTTTAAAAAGGCGCCAAGCGCAACTGGCGCTTAAGAAAAAAATTGCCGCAAAGGCGCTTCAAAAAACAAAATTAGTTGCGCAAGTTGCGCGGCAAGTAGTAATGTTCGCCTTAAGAATCGTTGCCGCGGTTATCGCTTCTTTCGGCTTCTATATCTTAATCGCCCTTTTGATTATTTTAATAATCGTGCTTGTTGTTGCCGGAGTATATTATCTTTGCAACGAAACTTTGCTCGGCGAAGCCGTATGCTGGGTTTTTAAATAACGCCTGAAAAATAAATTTTTCTTTTTATGGTGAAGTAATTGAACCATTATTTAACCATGGATACCGTATTAACGAAAAAATTGCTGACATTAAAAGAAGCATGCGATTGGGCAAGCTCTTTTTTAGGTCGCAATATTAGCGAATCCAATATTTCCTATCTTATGCAATATGGAAAGATAAAAAAATACGGCGAAAATGGCGGTACGCAAATTAATGTATTTGATTTAAAAAACTATTATCAGTCGTTTAGCGGGAAAAGAGAGATAGAATGGAAAAAAAGCTTGGCAATGATTTAAATTGGGATTTATCATTTGATCGTTTACGCGAAAAAGATACCACAAAACATGTTCACAGATTACATCCATACAAAGGTAAGTTCATACCTCAATTGGTTGAGTATTTTATTGGTGGGCATACAAACAATTTCAAAAATACTAAAATAAAACCATGCGTGATATAACAACAAAAATATTATTTGGCGACTCACGGGAGGTGCTTAAAAAGATTGATAACAATACAATTGATCTGATTGTGACCTCTCCGCCATATGCAGATAGAAGAAAAAATACCTATGGCGGTATTACTCCAGAAAAATATGTTGAGTGGTTTTTACCAATAAGCGAACAATTATTTCGCGTCTTGAAACCAACGGGAACATTTATCTTAAATATAAAAGAAAAGGCGGATAACGGCGAACGCAATGCGTATGTTTTAGAACTTATTTTAGCTCTAAAAAGACAAGGATGGCTTTGGACGGAGGAATTTATCTGGCATAAAAAAAATTGCTATCCGGGCAAGTGGCCAAACCGTTTTCGCGATGCATGGGAACGAATGCTCCAATTTAATAAAACTCGGGATTTTAATATGTACCAAGGAGCGGTTATGGTGCCAATTGGCGATTGGGCAAATGGCCGACTGAAAAATTTAAGCGAAACCGATAAAATACGGGACAATTCTAAAAGCGGTAGCGGATTTGGCAAGAACATATCCAACTGGCTGAAACGAAACATGGTGTATCCTAGTAATGTTTTGCAATTTGCTACCGTCTGCAATAACAAAAATCACAGCGCGGCTTTTCCAGAAGAATTGCCGGAATGGTTTATTAAACTTTTTACTCAAGAGAACGACTGGGTTTTAGATCCATTTTTGGGTTCTGGCACTACTTCGGAAGTAGCGCAAAGAATGGGGCGTAATTCTATTGGTATTGATATAATGCCAGAGTATGTCGAGATGGCCAAAGCAAAAATAACTCAAAAAGAACCATCTTTATTCAGTCATAACAAAATTGCTGTATGAAAAAATTTGATTTACAACAAATTTACGAATACGTGGAGAAGCATATTTCGATTTTTCATCAGCGAAGATTAGATTATGTGCAAAATGGGGTTGATCTGCTCAAGATTTTGAAGCAGAAAAATCCCTATCTTTTCAAAGCCAAAAATGTAATGACGGCACAAGATTTGATTAAGGGATTTTTGGACGCTTTTTTGCAATCACAAGAGGAAACTTTGTTCGGTGATTTTATTGAAGGGTTGGCAATTTTTGTCTGCGATAAAGTGTATGGCGCGAAAAAATCAGAACTGACGGGCATTGATTTGGAATTTGAGAAAGACGGAACGATGTATATTGTTGAAATCAAAGCAGGTTGGAATTGGGGCAATTCAAGTCAAATCAAACAATTGAGAACTAATTTTGAAAAAGCCAAAAGAATATTGCGCTTGCAAACCGGTAAAAAAGTAATTGCGGTAAATGGTTGTTGTTTTGGTAGAGACAATAAGCCAGATAAAAATGGCTATTTGAAACTGTGTGGGCAGAAATTTTGGGAGCTTATTTCTGGAGATGAAAAATTATACATAGACATTGTTGAGCCGATTGGTTATAAAGCCAAGCAGAAAAACGAAGAATTTGCCGAGAATTATGCCCAAATAGTAAATAAGCTCACATTGGAGTTTTCGCAAAAGTTTTGCGATGACGGAAAAATCAATTGGGCAAAGTTGGTTGAATATAATTCCGGTTTTGAGAAAATAAACAAAAAATAAAATTATGAACGACGAACAAAACAATGAGGTAATTTATCCAATAACGATTGGGGATTTGCAAAATGATGCTGTTAAAAGAATTGGTAGAAAACTGACCGATGATGAATTATATACCGCCAAAAAATGCGTGGAATGCGGAATATCATTTGTAATGGACATTGCTCTGAAAGCCGCAATTGAGGAAGCTGTTGAAAAAAACCGCCAAACCAAATGCCGGGTGATTCGAGGAGTTTAAAAAAGTTCGGGGATCGGGCGTTCGCCACCTTAATTCCCCTCTGCCCTTCGCCCTAAATAAAAAAAGTAAAATTTTTAAACAATATTAAAACCGGTTTTGAGCCGGTTTTTTTGTCCGCTTTCGGCGCCCGTCCTCCGCAGTAGCTCTGCTACGGAGGATGGAGATTCCGCCGAAAAAATGAAGTATGCCGCAGACGTAAGCCCGCAGAGGCTTCATTTTCTGGCCTTTCAGGTTAACCCGCCTAACTTTTGTAAACCGATAACGGATAAAAACAACTAAAATATTATTACTAATGAAAATGGCTAATACTATTATCGGGCGACAAAAGTTGGGCCATGTTGACACTAAGGCGCAATACTGCTAAAGTAGAATAATGAGATAATGGTTCAACTTTGTTCACCATAAATTGTAAAAAGCTCAAATTTTACCCAAATAAGCGTATGAAAAGAACTTATCAGCCCAAAAAAAGAAAAAGAGCGCGGGAGCACGGTTTCAGAAAACGAATGGCGACCCCGGGCGGCAGAAGAGTTTTGGCGCGGCGCAAAAGAAAAGGGAGAAAACGATTAGCCCTGTAAGTTATAAAGTTCACCCTGTTAAATAAAGTTTATGTTGCCCAAAACACATCGTTTGCGGCTTAAAAAGGATTTTGACAGAATTTTTAAGCGGGGTAAATTTATCAGCCACAAATTTTTCACCGCCGGTTTTGCGGCCAATGATCTGCCCGTTTCGCGCATGACGGTGGTTGTCGCCAAAAAAGTCAGCAAGTCCGCGGTAATCCGTAATTCCGTAAAAAGAAAAGCAACAGAGGTTCTCCGCTTAAATTTGGTAAAAATAAAAACCGGCTTTGATATGGTTTTCCTCGTGAAGCCGGAAATAAAAGGAAAAAATTACTGGGAGATTGAAAAGGCGATTATTGATATTCTTAAAACCGCGAAACTTATTCCTTTTACGGTGAATGGAATTGAACCGTAAGGCAGTTTCAGTTTATGATTAAAAAAATTGTTTTACTTTTAATAAAAATTTATCAGAAAACCATTTCGCCGGATCACGGTATAATTCCATTCACCGTAAACGGTATTTTTTCTTTTTGGCCAAAAAAAGGTTCAATCCCGAGTAACTCGGGACTCGCCATAAACAGAGTTTGCCGATTCTACCCGACTTGCTCCGAATACACGCGTCAGTCAATTGAAAAATTCGGGATTAAAAAGGGGGTAGCTCTTTCCGTTAAACGGATACTGCGATGTCATCCATTCACCGCGGGAGGATACGATCCTGTGGAATAATATAACCCCATGTCAACCTTATCTTTCTTATTCAACGAAATATTATACAGGCCCATATTAAATTCTCTGGTCATCTTGCAGAACATTGTTCCGGGGCACGATTTCGGATTGGCGGTAATTGTCTTGACAATTTTAATCCGCCTGCTGCTTTGGCCGCTTGCCAGCCAGTCAATCCGTTCGCAAAAAGCTCTTCAAGAGCTACAGCCAGAAATTAACGCCCTTAAAGAAAAATACAAAGACAACCGCGCCGAACAAGCAAAAGCGATGATGGATTTGTACAAGGCAAAAAAAATAAATCCGGCTTCCGGATGCCTGCCGATATTGATTCAACTGCCGATTTTGATCGCTCTTTATTGGGCGTTTTTAAATGGCCTGAAATCGCCTATTGGGCATTTATTGTATCCATTCGTAAATTTCAGCAATCATATCAACCCGATGTTTTTAGGACTTATTGACCTCTCTCAAAAAAGCGCCGGTTTGGCAATTTTAGCCGGAGCCCTGCAATACTGGCAGACCAAAATGATAATGCCGAAAAAAAAGACGACGGAGCAGCCGGGCGGAAAAAAGACGAAAGAGCCAATAGAGGACTTTTCATCTATGATGAACAAGCAAATGCTTTATATGATGCCTGTTTTAACCTTATTTATCGCGTATTCCCTGCCTTCGGCGCTGGCGTTGTACTGGGCCGCAAGCACGGCGTTTACCATTGTCCAGCAATATTTTGTCGTTAAAAATTCAAAATGAACCCAATCCGCTTTCCAGAATTATAAGTTGATTAGAAATTAAAAATTATCAGCCCAAGGCTGATCCGCCTCGGGCGGAAAATAAAACTATGGAAGATGCAATAAACCCCGTTAGAAATGCAATTTCTAACGGGGTAAAAGAAAAAATTATCGCCGCGCTTAAAAACATCGTGAAATACATTGATGCGGATGCCGATGTATCGCTGAAAGAAATCGGCCCGGATTTTTACGCTTTTAACATTAAAACCAAAGAGTCGTCTTTGCTTATAGGCAGAGACGGCGCCAATATCGGATCCTTGGATCGTCTGGCGCGCGTTGTCCTGCGCAAAGAAGTGTTTTCCGGATTCAGTTTTATAATTGACATCAATAATTACCGACAGGAAAAAATTGAACATTTGAAACAGGCGGCTCAAAAAACCGCTTTGGTTGTAAGCTGGCGCAACAGGCCGGAAACACTTAGGCCGATGGGGGCATTTGAGCGCAAGATAATCCATATGGAAATTGCGAACAGCCCGCTTGTTGAAACAAAGAGCGTCGGAGAAGAACCATACCGCTCGGTTGTAATCAGCCCGCGCAAACAAGAAACCCCGTTAGAGACGCGCTCTAACGGGAAGACCGCTTCAAAGAATATAGATATTGATAAAATTATCAACTCGTAGTCCCGAGTTCTCGGGATTTATTTTTATTCTATTTTCTTAATTTATCTCGCTCCGCGAGATCTGGCCCGCTTCGCCTGCGAAGCGAGGCGAGCGCAGCCAGATAAATCCTAACCTGTGGCAACCATACGGCAAAAAATCGCTTATAACGTAACTTTTTCCGCAACGGCCCGAATCATTGAAACTTTTCTCGCGCTGGTGATTGTCGGACTTTTAACCCGCTATCTGGGCAAGTCGGACTTCGGCGATTATATCACCGTTCTTAATTTTTGGTATATTTTTTCGGTGCTGGCGGATTGGGGATTGTATTCTATCACCGTGCGGGAAATTTCCCGAAACAGCGACCGGGAAAAAGAAATTATCAGCAACGCTTTTACCCTAAGGATTGTTTCGGCTTCCTTGGTTTTTTTTATCGGCGTCATCGCGAGCTTTTTTTTGCCTTATTCCGGACAGATTAAAACCGGAATAATATTGGCTTCTTTCGGATTTTGGGCGCTTTTATCCAGTCAGGTTTTAATGGGTTTGTTCCAAAAAAAATTAAGAATTGACAGAGTGGCGATTGCGGAAATCATCAGCAGAATTTTCCAGTTTTTTTTGATTGTGGCGCTGATTAAATATGGGCTGGGGTTTTCCGCGATTATCGCGGTTGTTTCGCTAACTGGAATAGCCAACCTGCTGCTTAATCTTTGGTTTGCCGGAAAATTTGTCCGCATCCGTCCGGCTTTTAACTACGCTCTTTGGAAAAAATTCATCAGCGAGGGCTGGCCTTTGGCAATCGCCGCTGTTTTTGTTATGCTTTATTTCCGCTTAAACATACTAATCCTGTCTTTTTTAAAAGGGTCGGATGCAGTGGGAATTTTTGGCTTGAGTTATAAAATTCTGGAAAACCTTATTTTTCTGCCAGCGATGTTTGTCGGACTTCTGATGCCGATGATGAGCGTGTCCGCGAAAGAAAACATGGAAAAGTTTAAAGCAATATTGCAGAAAGCCTTTGACGCCTTGGTTGTCTTTTTGGTCCCTTTGGCGGGGTTTACTCTCGTTTTAAGCGACAAAATCATTTATTTAATCGCGGGGAAGAATTTTAGCGAATCCGCCGGCGTGCTTAATATCTTGATTTTTGCCGCGGCCCTGATATTTCCCGCGACGCTCTGGAGTAACGCGATTATCGCCTTGGGGAAACAAAAACAGCTTTTGAAAATTTATTTTTTCGGAGTGATTCTAAGCGTCGGCGCTAACACGGCGCTTACGGCTTATTTTTCCTACACCGGCACCGCGATAGCGACTTTAGCCACCGAATTTTTAGTAACCCTCCTGATGTTTATTTATCTTAAAAGCGAAATCGGCTACCGGCCCCTCTTGGGCAGAGCGCGCAAAGCAATCGTTGCCGCCTTAATATCTTCCGTTGTCGTTTGGTATTTGGGGAAGGCTGTTTCGACTGTTTCGGTATTCGTTTCCCTGCCCCTGCTTCTCCTTTCCGGAATCGGCGCATACTTCTTACTGCTTTACTTTTTAAACGGCATAAGTCCAAAAGAGCTTGTTTTAATTTTTAAAAACGCGGACAATGAGAAATGATTTACCCCAACACCAGAAAGCCCTGTCCGTGGGGACGGGGATGAATGGAGTAAAACCCCGAAGCGCATTGCCTAAAACCACAGGCATGGGCTTTTGGCGCGGGGGTTGGATTCTTTATTTTTTGCTGGCGGCCGCGGCCGGATACTTTATCGCGTGGCAAGGGCTTTATTTCGCGTATTCTCTTTTATCCTTCGTTGTCTTATTATTAATGGCATGGAAAACCAAACAAGCGCTGCTTGCTCTTATTTTTTACCTGCCCCTGCAATTCGCCCTAAATGTCAGTGAAAACATTGATCTCTCGCTGATTCGCGTCCTTATCGTCGCGCTTTTTTTAATCTGGCTGGCCAAGTCCTTGGCCCAAAAAAAATTGTTTATTCCCAACAAATTGCAGACATGGCTGATTTTGGTATTTGGCGCCCTGTCTTTACTGTCGGTATTTTTCTCCATAGACGAAAGCCGGTCTGCCATAAGAGCGCTGTTTTTTTTAAGCATTCTACCCCTCTATTTCGTGGCTGCCGATTATTTAAAACCAGCGGCCTCTTTGGGGAAAGTCGCCGTAGTGATACTTTTTTCCGCGGCCGTTGTCGCCCTCATCGGCATTATTCAGTTTTCGGCGCAATTTGTTTTCGGAATCAATGAGGTTATTAATTTTTGGTCAAAAAACATCGCGCCGATTTTTTACGGGCATTCCTTCGGCGCCCTGGTTCTCAGTTATCCGAGCTGGCTGGTCAATATTTCCGGACAAACCTATCTGCGGGCGATTTCTCTTTTCCCCGACCCCCACATCTTTGCTTTTTACCTTGGGCTTGTAGCGCCCTTATCACTAAGCTTGTTTCTTTTTTCGGGTCTTTTGTCTTTTCCGCTCCGGACAAAAGCCGCCTTGGGAGTGCTAAATGTTATTTTACTTTTGGCGCTTTTTTTGACATTTTCCCGCGCCGGATATATAGGGGCGATTTTTGGCATCGGCTTTCTTGTCGTATTGTCGTGGAAATTCCTGCGCGGGAATACAAAAATTGCTTTGGGTGCGATTTTCGCAATTTTCCTTCTGGTAATGTTTTCAGCGCCTAATTTACTTTTAGAACGGTTTTATTCGGTTTTTAATTTCCGGGAAGGGTCAAACTCAGAGCGGCTTGCCAATTGGAAAAATGCCTTTAAAATTATAGAAAGCGCGCCGCTTACCGGCGTAGGGGTAGGCGCCTACGCGCTGGCTCTGGACGCGCGCTCGCCGGAGCGAACACCCGTTTCCGCGCACAACACCTATCTTGATATCGCCGCTGAAATGGGAATCCCCGCGTTTTTGGTTTGGTTCGCGCTTTTGTTCGCCAGCGCCAAGAAGCTTATTTCTTTTTCACGCGCCGGCGCCCAAAGTCCGCTCCCGTTCGCTTTTTCTCTGGGAATGGCCGGCTCGCTTGTTTGGTTTTCCGCACAATCGTTTTTTGACACCGCAATTTACTCACCGACTCTTTTGGCGATGCTAATGGTTTATTTCGCCATAACTGTTAATATTGTTAAGGGACATTATCAAAATGATTAACAAAAATCACAATTTAGTCGTCTGGGGAATATATTTAATTGTTTTTTCCCTCCCGGCTTACTTATTACGGCTGACCGTATTAAACATCCCTTTCACCGCGCTGGAAATTTTAATCTATGCTTTGTTTATTGCTTGGCTGACAAAAAATCATCCCTTTTTGTTTTTCAAAAAATTTAAAGAATATTTTTGGGCTAATTCCTATAACAAAATACTGACAATCGGAATACTCCTGCTCCTTTTTGGAGCGACTGTTTCCACGACATTTTCCCCCGACTTAAAAATCAGCTTTGGAATTCTTAAGGGGTGGTTTCTTGTCCCGCTTTTGTTTTTCATTGTTTTAATTTCCGTTATCGGCTCTCCCAAGCAGGTTGCCAATGTCGTAAAATCATTTTTCCTTTCCGGGTTTATTGCGGCGGCAATAAGCTTAGTTTACTTTTTTTCCCCATCTTTAGGCGGCTTATCCTATGACAACCGTTTGCATGGATTTTATTTGTCCCCCAACCACCTCGCTATGTATCTGGCGCCCGCTTTAATCGCCGGCGTTTTTCTGTTTTGCTGCTCAAAAAGAAATAGAGCCGAAAAAATATTTTTATTGATTGCCTTGGCGGTTATTTTTATTCCTTTTTATCTTACTTATTCTTACGCCGCATGGGCCGCGTTGGGCTTCTCGCTTTTTTTACTGCTGTATTTCTTGATTAAAAAGCTGTCTTTGGGTAAAAAACTTTTACTGCTCGCCGCTTGCGGACTGCTTTTCTTGGTTATGGCCTTTAACCAGACAAGCGCGGATAAATTCAAAAATTTAAAAAACTTGTCTTACAGGTCTTCAATTAATTCGCGGCTTATGATTTGGCGCGCGGCTTGGCTTATTGGCAAAGATCACCCTTTACTCGGCATCGGACCCGGTAATTTCCAAAAATATTATTTGGATTATCAATCCCGAGTACTCGGGACCGGTCCGTATCTGGAATGGGCTGTTCCCCAGCCGCATAATATTTTTCTGGCGTTTTGGCTGGAAACCGGAATTTTAGGACTCGCGGGATTTATTCTCCTCCTTTTTTGGTTTTTTAGGGCTGGTCTGGATAATTTCAGAAAAAATAAGCCCTTATTCGCGCTTTTGTTTTCCTTAATGGTTTATACGCTTATTCACGGGCTTGTTGACACCACATATTGGAAAAACGACCTTTCTATAATTTTTTGGACAATTATCGGGCTGGCGGTTGTTTTGTTAGCTCCTATTAGAGATAAACCCCTAAGCAAGGCGGGTAAAAACGTTTTCCCCAAATCTTCCACAGGTTATTAACAAAATTATCAACTTTTACTTCTTTCTTTCTTTCCTGGCTGTGCTATAATGGCAATACTTTATTTTCTCGCTACGCGAGATCTGGCCCGTTTCGTCGAAGCTACGGCGGGGCAAGTTAGAAATAAGGGAGCATCTGAAAAACAACACCCTTGCGATTTATGGTGAATGAAATTGAACCATTGTGGTGAAAGAAAAGTCGGGCGCTTAAACTATTTATGTTAAGTTTAGAAAAAATATTTTCGGCAGTTTTTCAGAGGATCCTAAATATTATTCTATCGGGCTTCTGACCCTAATAAAATCCTATGGACACAAAAATTTCTAACCCTGTTAGAGATAAATCTCTATGTGGGGATAGCGGATTAAACAATCAAGATCTCTGGCAAACCGTTTTGGGGCAAATAGAGCTGCTTTTGAGCAAGGCGAACTTTACCACATGGTTTAAAAATACCGCTATTGTTTCTCGGGATAAAAACGAGGTAGTCATAGGGGTGCCAAACGGATTCACGAAAGAGTGGCTGGAAAACAAATACCACAAATTTATCGTCAAGTCGTTGGAAGAAGCAACGGGTGAAACAAAAATAATAAAGTATATAATCAGCGCGGCTGTGCGGAGCAATAATTTCGCGAAAAAAGCGGAAGGGCCCAAAAACACAAACGGCTTTGCCGGCAAGGGAAAAGAGTGGGCATCCGCGCCGGTTGACCTTGCGAGAAATGCAATTTCTAACGGGGTAGTATCCGCGGCTAATATCAACCTTGAAACAAACTTAAACCCGCGCTATACTTTTGATAATTTTATCGTGGGTGGAAACAACGAGCTTGCCCATGCCGCCTCAATGTCTATAACAAAAAATCTCGGAACAAATTATAATCCCTTTTTTATTTACGGCGGGGTTGGGCTGGGCAAAACCCACCTTCTCCAAGCCGTGGGAAACAGGGTGCTGGAAATCTATAACAATAAAAAAGTTTACTATACCACCTCGGAAAAATTCGCTTCCGAACTAATTTCTTCCATCAGTGATAAAAAAGTTGAAAAATTTAAATCGCGATACCAGCAGATTGATCTTTTGGTAATTGACGATATCCAGTTTTTGGCTGGCAAGGAAAAAACCCAGGAAGAGTTTTTCCATATTTTTAACGCCTTGTATCAAAAAAATAAGCAAATTGTTATCTCCAGCGACCGGCCGCCAAAAGCCATCCCCACACTTGAAGAGCGCCTAATATCCAGGTTTGAAGGCGGAATGATCGCCGACATTACGCTTCCGGATTTTGAAACCAGAATGGCGATTTTAAAAGCCAAAGTAGGGGAGAAAAACCTAAATATTTCCAACGAAATCCTTACTTATATCGCCACCCATATTCAAAAAAACGTGCGCGAGCTTGAGGGCGCCCTAAACAGAGTAATCGCCCTCATTGAATTCAATCCAAAAACCGTAACAATTAAAAGTGTCCAGGGGGTGCTTTCTGATATGGCCCCCTCCTTTTACCGCCGCGCTACCACCCCGAAAGAAATTTTAAAAATAGTCGCGGACTTCTATAACACCGGGGTGGATGATTTATGCGCCAAAAACAGAAGAAGGGAGGTGGTAAAACCCAGACAAGTGGCGATGTTTTTAATGCGGGTGGAGATCAATAGTTCTTTTCCTTCAATTGGAGAGATTCTCGGCAACAGAGACCACACTACAGCAATGCACGCTTTTCAAAAAATTCAGCGGGCTGTTGTGGAAGATAAAAATATTGAACAGGAAATAAATATGATTAAACAGCGGCTATATAATAAATAGTGGCCGTACCCCAAACAACTTGTTAATAAAATACTAATAATTGTTTTATAATATCTGGATAAAAATAATAAAAACCGCTAATTAAATTTTTATTTCCCCAAACACCCCACAAACCATCCCCAATTATTCACAACATAAACACAGATTAATATTTATTTTTCCCTTTCTACTAACCACCCAACCCGCGTTTTCCACAAAAAATTTTCCTTAATAATAATAATAATAAGTTTATATTTAATATTTAAAATATATAATATATGAAATTATCTTGCACACAAGAAAACTTAAACAGAGCGCTGACCGCGGTGGAAAAAATAATCACCAAAAGCGCGGCGCTTCCGGTTTTATCAAATGTTTTACTTGAGGTGGATGGGGGTCGCTTAAAAATTTCCACCACAAACCTAGAGGTTGGAATTAATTATTGGATTGGCGCAAAAATAGAGCAGGCGGGGGGAATTACGGCGCCAGCCAGGGTTTTAACCTCTTTTGTGACGAAGTTGCCAAACGCGAAAATAAACATTGAGGATAGTCAAAACAAAACCCTGATTATTAAAACAAATGAAGCCACGGCCAATATTAAGGGGTTAGACGCCAAAGAGTTTCCTATAATTCCACAACTTAAAGAAAGCGCCCTTTGTGAGGTAAAAAATATTGATCTTAAAAATGCTCTTCTTTCAACAATCATCGCTGTTGCCCAAAACGAGATAAGGCCGGAAATAAGCGGGGTTTTTTTGTCTTTTGATATGGCGAAAAACACCCTTACGGTTGTTGGAACCGACAGTTTTCGGCTGGCTGAAAAAATAATATCCTTAACCCCTGCGAGTGGAGAAAAAACCGGCGAGCAGGAAAGCGCCTCGGTAATTTTACCCAAAAACACAGCCAATGAACTTATAAGGATTTTAGATAACGCTGACAGGGCTCGCGTTACGCTTTCAGTTAATCAGGTTCTTTTTGAAATGGATGGAATTAATCTTATATCGCGCCTTATAGACGGCAAATATCCGGACTATAAGCAGATTATTCCTTCGGCGTTTAAAACAAAGGTGCTTTTAGAAACAAAAGCGCTTGCAAATTCCATTAAAATGGCAAGTTTATTTTCCGACGCGCGCCTAATGAATCTGTCGCTGAAAACGAACGCGGCAGAGTCCTTAATTGAAGTCAGGGCTGAGTCCGGAGAAATTGGCTCGCACCACTCCAAGATAAAAGCGAATATTGAAGGCGAAGACATTGAGGCGGTATTTAAGCACAAAGACTTACTTGAGGGGCTGGCCGGCGTTTCAGATGAAAAAGTGGTTTTGGGATTAAACGGCGCCAGCTCGCCGGCCGTGCTGAAGCCCGCCAACGAGAAATCAAATTATTTGTATGTTATCCTGCCGCTGACGGTTTAATTGGAAAGAGTGGGCATTGAGCCATGAATAATAACGCAAAAACCAAAAGTTTTTTTAGCTTTTTAATGCCCGTTTTTATTTTAACGGGATTTTTTGTTTGGGATTCTGCCGCAAAAGCCGAGTGGGTTAATCATTTAGTGATTTCGGCTGTACAAATTACAGAGGGCGCGGGTAAAACAAATCATGATTTTATAGAAATTTATAACCCAACAAATATCGCAGTGAATCTTAAGGGTTATCGGCTGGTGAAACGAACAAAAACAGGCACAAGCGACAGTTCGGTAAAATCATGGACAGAGGATACGATTATCAAAGCGCATGGCTGGCGGCTTTGGGCGTCAAGTGAAGAAGGATCTTTTCCTACTAGCGTCGGCGCAGACGATTTTACAACGCAGGTCATATCGGCGGATAACGGCATAGCTATCCGTTTTGGGGCAGTAGACACTGGAGAAGTTATTGATTCGGTTGCCTGGGGCGCGGCGGAAAATATTTTTAAAGAGGGTCAAATCCCAACAAATCCTACCGCAAGTGAAAAATTAATCAGAAAGCCCGCTACTTCAGAAGGCGGAAACGGCGAAGATGCGAACAATAATTTAATTGACTTTATCGTCAGCTCAAATTTTACTCCCCGCAATTCCGCAACTGCGGTTGCTCCGGTTTTAGAGAATCCACAAATTTCCGATCCAGTTCCCGATTCAGCTTTATCACCCGCCACGCCATCAACTTTTGTTGGTACTATCAAAAATGTTCCCACCGCGGAAGCGGGCGCGGACAAAGCCGCGGTGGTTGGCGAACTTGTTGAATTTGACGGCTCTGATTCTTTTGATTTGGCAGGCAAAGAGCTTACCTATGGCTGGACTTTTGGAGACGGCGCCACATCCAGAGGCGCGGCAGTCTCTCACGCGTATCAGATGGCCGGACAATATGCCGTAACCCTGAAAGTTGATAATGGAGAGAATACAGCAGAGGATTCTTTAAACGCAAAAATCAGCGAACCGGAATTTTCCGACAAAATAATAATAAGCGAGGTTTTGCCAAATCCCGCAGGAGCGGATAAAGACGGCGAATGGATTGAGCTTGCCAATTTAAGCGGCAAGAAAATAAATTTACGGGGATGGATTTTGGAAGCCAAAACCAAAACCGGCGCGAAGAGATATATTTTTTCCGGCGACAATTTTATTGAACCAAACAGGCATTTGCTCGTAAAAAGAAGCCAGAGCAATTTGGTTTTGGCAAATACTGGCGGCGAAGTGAACTTGCTTTTGCCTCCTGATAAAAATTTGTCAAAGGTCTCTTATGGCGAAGCCAAAGAAGGCAAAAGCTACGCGCTCATCAATAATAATTGGCAATGGACGGGTATTCCGACGCCGGGCAAAGAAAATATACCGGAAGTTGCGGACCCGCTTCGACTCAGCGAGGCGAGTAAAACAGCCAAATCAGCGGCTGAAGGAAAAAATATTGTTGCGGCGGCGACTGATTCAAGCAATATCATTTTGCCGGAAAGCGGGACTATCGCGGATGAAGAATTTTCTTCTGCTCCGAATTCGGGCGGCAAAAACCAAGCGCAGAATAACATTATTCAACTGGTGGCGTTTTCCGATCTGGAAAAATATCTGGGAAAGGCGATAGGCGACAAAATAAGCGACGCGGTTTCAAGTTTGGTTATAAAACCAGCCGAGCCAAACGAGAAAATTTCCGCGCCGAGGCCGTCCGAGTCGTTGCTGGACGCGCAAAGCGCTTTTGCCGCGGCTGGAAACGCGGCGCCTGCTCAACAACAAAACTCAAGGCAGAATATCAGAAACAACCCATGGTTTTACAGCAGTTTAATACTGTCTGGACTAAGCTTGTTTTTGGTTTGGCGGTATCAGGAATTAAGAAAGAGGATAAAATAGTAAAATTGTAACGAGGTGTGTCAAGTTAAAACCAGAGATAAGCTTTATCCCTCGCGAGATTAAAAAATCTTTCGCAGGGGATTTTTTATATTTATATCCGGAATCTATATCACTATGATACATGGATGTATCATAGTGATTAAAGTAATTAAAAATTTATCAATAAAATAAGCTCCAGCTTAAATTTCGGTGTCATTTTAGATGATTTGATGCTGAGGCTTGACAGAATAAAATTTTGTGGTATACTTAAAAGTCCTTTTAAAAAGGATTTGTTCTTTATAATACTACGGAAAACATAAAAGGAGAGTGATTAAAGATGAGAACAACAATAGCAAGAACAGTTGGAGGCGCAATATTGGCAATACTAATAATATCAGCGATTCCGGTAGGAGCCAGCGGTCCGCCGCCGAAAGCGGCAATATCTTGCCAAGGATGCGTAAATATGGAGCAAGTTTCTGCCGCCGAGTACACAGCTTTTGTACGGGCTGGCGCGACAATAACATTGAGTGGCAACCCCGGATATCAGACCTACACTTGGACGCAAAACGGGTTGCGGATGAGTGGCACGCAAAAGATCGCGGTTACAATTGTTTCAAGCACACAATATGCTTTAACCGTAACCGATTCCGGCGGAATTGGCGGCGGCGCGGCAAGATCCGACACCAGGGCCATCCAAATAAATCTGGTTTCGGCCGGCCCGCAAAATATCGGCGTGCCGGATTTGTCCGAAATAGAGATAGATAATATCTATATTTCGGTCGGAGACAGGATTCATGTAAAAATATTTTGGAGCAATGATAATAATTACGCCAATATTAATTTTTACTGGGAGATTGAGTCTGATTATTCAGGATTGGCCATAGAAAACAAAAATTCCAAGGAAACTTGGATAAAAGTTTTAGCCAAGCCCAGCGACGGAAAAAATCCCGTGATAAAGGCCATTATCACAAATGGCAAATTCTGGAGCGAAAAAACCGTAACAGTGGTTGTTGTTGACAACACAGCGCCCATAGTCAAAGGCAGGTATACCTATACGACGCCGTTGTCGCACACGGGTTTTGAGGTAAGTTGCGGAGAATGCTGGACCGGCAATGGTTACAACGAAAACAGCGATTTCATTTCCGAGTTCACCGCAATATTACGGGACACAAAGAATCACGCTGTTAGTAGCGGAACAGTAACCGCCAAGCGGGGCCAAACTCTTTCAACGATTACCCTAAAACCCGGCGACGAGGGGAAATATTTATTGGAAGTAACGGCGAAAGACTCCCACGGCTTGTCAGCGACATTTGAGGAGCAGGTTTTTGTGGGTTTTGGCAATACAGAAAAAGATGTGCCGTTTATTATTGTAAATGACACGCTTTTCTGCGAAGCTGGCAAGCCCTGCTCCATTGATCTCTCCCGAACCTATACTTACGATCTCGGCGTTCGTATCCGTTTCAACGATATAACAGCGCCATCAAGGCAGGAGCCGCTATATAATACTGGCGGCGCGCTTTGCACGACTTTCAACTGCACTACGATATTCCGTTATCCGTATACATATAGAGTGCGGATAACGATGGCCTATGTCAGAAACGGCGCGGTAGCGGATAAAAGTTCGGAAAAAATAATTACCGTGGTTGTCGGCGAATCGGAAAAAAGAGAGGAAACTCCAGCGCAAACAGCAACACCGATTGCGGGTTTAACCGCAAGACCGTTGCCGGTTGCAACAACGCCACCGTTAACTCGGCTAACGCCGCAACTACCGCCGGAAGTGCCGGCAAAACCAACCCCAGGATTGAACCCCGTTGCGATTTTCGCCGTCTTAATCGCGGCGGCAATGCTCCAAGGAGGAAAAAAGAATAAACATTAGCCGATCGGCTCAACCGATTTGGCTTTTTTTGTCAAGGCTGATTTATACACTGCTTATTCGCATTTTATCCACAAGCGCCTGACTAAAAGGCCTCGCGCCTTTTTATTGTTTTTGTTAACAAAAAATGGTATAATATAAAAATTCATATTAACATTTTAGCATACTTACATTTTAACAAATATGTAAAAATTATTTTTAATTGAGGAAATAGAAATATAGCGTGATTCAGACGGCCGTCAGAAAGACGAGATAAAGTAAATAAAGATAATTTTTTTAAAATTAATCAAAAGTCAAAGGAGAAACTATTAAAGAAGTGATCCACTTTCATATGTCATCTAACCGTTAAAATGATAAGGTTATGTCCGGACATTCTAAATGGAAGCAAATTAAAAGAGGCAAAGCAAAAACTGATTCTCATCGGGCCAAAATTTTTACTAAAATGGCGCGTTTTATTGCCGTAGCAGCCAGAAAAGGCGCGGATCCGGAAATGAACGCAGAGCTTCGAATGGCTATTGAAAGGGCAAAATATGAAGACATGCCGCGGGAAAATATTGAGAGGGCGATAAAAAAAGGCGCCGGGGGAGAAATCGGAAATGAGCTTGAAGGCGCCGAATACGAAGTTTTTGGGCCGCGTGGGACGATGTTTATAGTTAAGGTTCTGACAGACAATAAAAATCGGACTGTCGGAGAAATAAAAAATATTTTATCAAAACATAATGGCCGGCTGGGTGAAATTGGTTCCGTGAAATGGATGTTTGACAAGTTTGGTTTGATAGTAATTGGGGGCGGCGATAAAGAAAAAAACGAGTGTTTGGAATTGATGGCAATTGAAGCGGGGGCAGAGGATGTGAAAGAGAAAGAAGGGACGCTGGAAATTTATACCGCGCCGGAAAATTTCGATAAAGTTTTAAAATTACTGCAAGGGAGCGGAAATAAGACAGTTAGCGCCTCAATTGATTGGGTGGCAAAAAATCCGATTAAAATTCCCGCCTCCGGCGGAGAAGATAGTAGCGCGCCGGAAGAAGTAGAAGGTCTTTTAAACGCTTTGGACGAGCAGGATGATGTGGAAGAAATATACTCCAACATAGAAAATTTCTAATTTTCAATTTCTAATTTCTATTGAATTTTTAATGAAACAATTTTTAAACAGTAAACTGACCAGATACAATTTAAAAGAAAGAGAAGCGCGATTTAGAAATTAAATCATTGGAAATTTAATGAAAATTAAAAATTAGAAATTGAAAATTATGATTATCCTAGGTATCGATCCCGGCACGGCAACCACGGGATACGGAATTGTTTCAAAAGAAAAAGGCGGATTGTCGCTTAAGGAATTCGGATGCATTAAAACGGAAAAAACCTCGCCGCAGGCCGAGCGGCTGTTGCTAATTAAGAAAGAAGTGAATAAAATTATAAAAAAGCACAAGCCCCAGCTAATCGCCGTGGAAGAACTTTTCTTTTTTAAGAATTTAAAAACGGCAATAAAGGTCGCCGAAGCCAGGGGAGTAATTTTGGCAACCGCGGCCGAAGCGAAGATAGTAATAAGTGAATATACCCCCTTGGAGGTGAAAATCGCGACCGTGGGATACGGGAGAGCGGAAAAACATCAGGTGCAAAAAATGGTGAAAGCGATTTTAGGGCTTAAAGAAATCATAAAATCCGACGACGCGGCAGACGCAGTGGCTGTCGCGATATGCGCGGCGAATAGCTTAAACATTAAAAATATTAAATAAACGAAGTTTCAATATGGTTGCGAAAAATTCTGAAAGAAAAAGATATTTAGTTACGGGTGGAGCCGGATTCATCGGCTCTAATTTAACGGAACGATTGGCAAGCGAAGGCCGCGAAGTGATCGTGGTTGATAATCTTTCTACAGGAAGTTTGAAAAACCTGAAAGCGGTAGAAAAAAAAATTAAATTCATAAAATCTCCCGTTGCCAAAGCTTTAAAAAATAAAAACATTAGAAAGCTTGACGGGATTTATCATTGTGGAATTCCCTCTTCAACGCTGCTGTATCGAGGGAATCCATATTTTGTCGGTGAGGCGATTAATGAGTTTATTGATATGTTAGAATTAGCCAAGCGCGAGAATTGTAAACTTGTTTACGCCTCTTCTTCGTCTGTTTACAACGGCAACCCCACTCCTTTCAAAGAAGATATGCCAGTGCTTGTAAAGGATTTGTATACTGAAGCGCGTTATGCGATGGAAAGATTGTCCCATCTTTACTATGATTGGTATAAAGTAAAATCTATTGGAATCAGATTTTTCAGCGTTTATGGACCGCACGAGGAAGCCAAAAAAAATTTCGCCAATTTAGTGACGCGGTTTCTGTGGGCCGCAAAGAAAAATAAAAAAGCGATCGTCTACGGAGACGGCAATCAAACCAGAGATTTTACTTATGTCAAAGATATTATTGAAGGATGCGTACTCGCGATGAATTCTAAAAAAGTTGAACATGATATTTTTAACATCGGCGCGGGGTGCCAATTTACAATCAATGAAATGCTAAAAATTCTGGGAAAGAATTTAAATAAAAAAATAGAAATTAAACACGTACCCAATCCCTTGCGCGGTTATGTTTATAAAACATGGGCTGATACTTCTAAAGCAGAAAAAGCTTTAGGATTTAAGCCGCAGTATCCTTTTGAAAAAGGGTTAAAAGAAATTATTGAATATTATAAATAAATTTCATTTATGCAAACAAAACAAAAATTTAGCGATTACGGTAAAAAAGGCGATAAAACTAACGCCATTATTTTCGGCGGCAAGGAAAGGATTCCAAGCGTGCGGGTTGTTCAAGATATGAAAGAAGTAATTTTGGATAAAAAATGGGCAGAGAAAAATTCCAGCCAGCCGCTTTACTATATGTATCGCGATTTGGCGGAAAACAAAGAAGATGCGCAAAAAATTAAGGCGGCTAACCTGCGATTTGATATTCTTGAATCAACAGCGATAAGGTTGGGTAACGAATACAATAAAACTGCCGGGCATTATCATTCAATATCTCACAATAAGAATTTTACCTATCCGGAAATTTACGAGCTTATAAAAGGCGAGGCGTATTATCTGATGCAGAAAGTAGAGAATGATAAAGTCATTGATGTTTACGCGGTGAGGGCAAGCGGCGGCGACAAAGTGATTATGCCGTCAAATTACGGTCATTTTACAATTTTTTTGGCAGACGATTCAATACGAATGAGCAATTGGACGCCGAGTGATTCATTGTCTGATTATGGGCCAATAAAGCAAAAGCGCGGCGCGGCTTATTACGCTTTAATTGACAAGGAATCAAAGGACGGAGTGCGCTGGGTAAAAAATGAAAATTACTCCCAAGTGCCGCCTTTGCGATTTTTAAAGCCGACAAATTTTAGTGATTTCGGATTAATTAAAAATATCAATATGTATGGTTTGGTAAATAATCCGGAAAAGTTAGATTATTTGAATAATCCCCAAAATTATTCTGAATTATGGGAAAGGGTTTTAAACAATGAATAAAATAAAAATAATCTGCATAGATATTGAGGGGTGCCTCAGATCCGACGGAAGATTTGCTGCCAATAACTTGACGGCATTGCTGGAAATACAAAAATATCAACTGAAAGCAAAGAGTGATTCCGTTTTACCTCCGATAGTCATAAATAGCGGACGTAGCATTGGGTTTATTGAAGCGATGTTTACGAATATTGGATTTCCCCCGCCGGGTTATTGGTCAGTGGCGGAAAACGGAGCTTTTATTTGCGATTTCCGCAAGAATGATTTTACGATGGCACCCCTTATTGGAAATAACCTTTTAGAAATACAAGATTTAGCAAGAAGGGCAATCCCAAATTTACTTAAAAGAATCGGCGGAAACAAGGAATTAGGGAAAGAAATCTGCGTAAGTTTAAATCCGCCGGCAAAAACGGACATAAAAAAATATTTCCAAAAAGTTTTAAAAGAACTTTCTGGATTTGATAAAGTAGTAGAGATAACGCACAGCACTTCGGCGGTAGATATAACCCCCAAAGGTATTAATAAAGGGTCGGGGTTAAAATTTGCCGCTTTAAAATCAGGAATTGGGTTGCAAAAAATTCTTTATATCGGTGACACAAAAGGGGACTTTCCCGCATTTAACATAGCCGGCTACGCCGCTTGTCCCCATAATGCAACGCCAGATTGTAAGAAATTGGTTATCCGGAAGAAAGGGTATATTTCTCCCTTTGATAATATAAAAGGGGTTATAGATATAATTGAGCATTTTATAAAATAAAAAATAAGAAAAATGAAAGTTCTTATCATGGCCGGCGGCAGAGGCACACGCCTTTGGCCGCTTAGCCGGGCGGAAAAACCCAAACAATTCCAAAAATTGATCAGCGACAAAACAATGCTTCAAGAGACAGCGGAAAGATTATTGCCGTTGGGCTCGTGGCGCGATATTTATATTTCCACCAGTTCCTATTATGTAAAAGAGGTGCAAAAAGAATTGCCAAAAGCGCTTAAAAAAAATATTATTGACGAACCGGTTAACCGCGAGCGCGCTTCAAGCATTGCTTTATCTGCCGCCTTTTTTGTCAAAAGATATTCTGACGAGACAGTCGTTGTCTTGCCGGCCGATCATTTGATTAAAAAAGACAAGGGTTTGCTTTCCGTAATCAAAAACGGAGCCGCTTTTTTGGAAAAGCACTCCGATTATATTTTGACTATTGGTATCAAGCCTAACGCGGTGGATACGGGGCTGGGATATATGAAAAAAGGAAAAATATTCGCCAAAGAAAAAAAACAGCAGATTTTTAAAGTGGAAAAGTTCATAGAAAAACCGGATTTTAAAACGGCCCAAAAGCTTATTGGGAGCGGCGAATATTTTTGGAATTCCGGAATTTATATTTTTAAAGCAAAAAATTTAATTGAAAAATACAAAAAGTTTGTGCCGGATACTTATGAGCGGATATTGAAATTTATAAATGCCGTGGATACTCCGCAATACCAAAAGGTTTTGGAAAAAGAATATCCGGCGAGCGATCCAGTTTCTTTTGAATACAGCATTGTGGAAAACGATGATAAGGTTTTGATGATACCTGCTGATTTGGGCTGGAGCGATATTGGGAGCTGGGCAGTGCTTAAAGATTCGCTGGTAAAGCACAATCATAAAAATTTCGTCAAAGCCGCGCATTTGGATATCGGCTCAAAAGATTTGCTGGTTTACGGCTCCCCGAAAAAACTAATCGCCACGGTCGGGCTAAAAGGACTGATAATCGTGGATACCCCGGATGTGATTTTAATCTGCGACAAATCAAAATCGCAGGATGTGAAAAAAATCGTCGGGATGCTGGAGAAAACGAACAAGGAGAAGCATTTGTAAGGTAAAGCAGTTTAATTCAATAAAATACACTTGACAAATACAGATTATCTGATAAAATGTATTTAGAATTAAAATTATACCTAAGATATTGAACTATGAGCATTATTAGAGATATTACAATTAAAGCGCAAAAATATCTTAAAGATGATGATATTTTACTTTTTATCGGTCCAAGGCAGGCGGGAAAAACCACGATTCTTCGTCAATTAGAAAATATTTTAAAGAAAAACAATGCAGTTGTTTATTTTTTGAATCTTGAAGATGTTGAATATTTAGAATTGCTTAATAAGACTCCTAAAAATATTTTTAAGATTTTTCCAATGGATTTATCCAAAAGGAGTTTTGTATTTATTGACGAAGTGCAGTATTTGGCAAACCCTTCTAATTTTCTTAAATATTTATATGATGAATACAGGGGGAAAATAAAGCTTTTGGTTTCAGGTTCGTCAGCTTTCTATATCGATAAAAAATTTAAAGATTCTCTGGCGGGAAGGAAAAAAATATTTGATGTGCCGACGCTTTCCTTTCGAGACTTTTTGCGTTTTAAGGGCGAGGCGGATCTTTCGCAAAAAAACTTTGAAAAGTTAAGCTTGTCGGAAAAAGAAAAAATAGAAATGCACTATCGCCAATATTTAGTGTATGGCGGATATCCGCGCGTAGTTTTAGCGGCGAACGAAGAAAAAACGGAGATTTTGAGGGAAATCGCGTATTCCTACATCAAGAAAGATATTTACGAAGCGAATATCAGGCAGGATGAAGTTTTCTATAAATTATTTAAAATTTTAGCTTCGCAAATCGGCAATTTGACCAATGCCTCGGAACTGGCTTTAACTTTTGGTGTTTCCAAAACCGCGATTGACAATTTTTTATACGTTATGCAAAAGTCTTTTCATATTGAGCTTATCCGCCCTTTTTTCAAAAACAAAAGAAAAGAATTAACCAAAATGCCCAAAGTCTATTTTTCAGACCTGGGATTGCGCAATTTCTTCGCCGATAATTTTAAGCCGTTTGAAATTAGAGACGATCGCGGCGCTTTGCTTGAAAATGCAGCGATGAGGCAATTGACGGAAAAATACGGAAAACAGAAAATAAAATTTTGGCGGACTATAGGAAAACATGAAATTGATTTTATCGCGGACGAAAAAGAGGCCTTTGAGGTGAAAATCGATCCGTCTAAAATTAAAGCAAATAATTATAAAAAATTTTTGGGAAGCTATCCGAATATAAATTTGTCAATTATTTCTCTTAATACCCAAGCTGGGGCGGTTGGAAAATATAAGATTTTAGAAGCTTGGCAGATTTGATTTAGGGTAGAATTTTAATCTGCGATAAATCCCAATCGCAGGATGTAAAAAAATCGTCGCGATGCTGGAGAAAACGAACAGGGAGAAGCATTTGTGAAAAAGAAACGGTATGAGTATACACATCAAAGAACTGAAAAATTTTTATATCAGCGTTTCTTTGTATAATTTCGCGTTTGCGATTATTGCGCTTTTTATTCCGCTGTATTTATCCGAGAAAGGATTTTCAATATCGTTAATTTTTCTTTTTTTCGCGATAAGCCAAGCCGGCCGCCTTTTGGCTCTTCCGATAGCGGCATATTTTTCAAGCATCTATGGCGCTAAAAAGATGATTAGCGCGGCTCTTGTTTTTCAAATAATTTATTTAGTTTTTTTGCACAAAATTGATTATTTGTCGGTAAATTTTTTTGCCAGCGCTTTAATTTTGGGCGTGGTTCAATCATTTTTATGGCCGCCGTACTGGATACATTTATCTAAAATTTCTCCGAATGAAAGTCGGGGGAAAATTCTTGGCCGGCTTAACATATTCATAGCCGTTGCAACAGCCGTTAGTCCGTTTGTTGGAGGCGTAGTTATAGCCCATTACGGTTTTGGTTCCGCATTTTTTCTAACAGCAATTTTAATAATACCGGCAATAGCGTTATTGCTCTCAACGGTTGAAGTTTCCAATATCAGAAAAATTAATTTTAAATTGGTGTCTTTGCGAAAAATTTATCCGGATTTAATCGCTAACGGGTTTGCTAATATTCAACAGTATTTGAATAACGCGCTTTGGCCGATTTTTATTTTTATTGTAGTTCCGCAGTATAAATCAATCGGCTTTATACAAACATTTTCTTTGATTATTTCAATTGCGGTTTTTTATCTTGTTGGAGTATGGGTTGATAAGTTTAATCGGAAAAAGTTGTTATTATTAGGCAGCATATCCGATAGCGTCATAGGCGCTGTTCGCGTTTTGGCAAATTCTTTTTCGCAAGTTTTTATTTTTAATATTTTAGCTCTTTTTACTGAAAATTTAAAATCAACTCCTTTTATCACAAAGTTTCAAGAGCATATGGATCAAGACGCCCGAACAGAATATATGTTTTTGTTTGAAATTGGCGGAACAATTATAACATTAGTCGGGCTTGCAATAATGGCGATTTTATTCAGCTCAATGCCGGTAAAAGAAAGTTTGGTTCTCGGCCTTATTATCGCTTCCGTCTCTGGCTTATTTGTAAATTTTGTGAGAAAATAAAAAAAGAGGTTTAACCCCTTTTAAACAGTCACCGAATACTTTGCGGCATCGCGATGGAGCTGCTCGTATATTTTTTCGTCCATCACCCTTCCGTTCGGGCCTATTAATTCTATTGTTAAGTTAAGAAGTTTTCCTTTTAACTCCTTAACTTTAGCTTCTCCCATTAGAAGATTTTTTATTGCAGCTTTTTGTCGCTCGGGATAATCGCCTAAACCTTTTTCGCTTCCATATTGCTCGAAATTTATTTGGCTGAATATAATTTTCTTTTTATTCGGCATTTCGGAAGCGAATTCCAGCAGGTATTGAAAAGTGCCAATTGCACCGATGGTATGAGATATATGTGTATCTTTTGGCGCCCTAACACCTACAATCGTTACGAGTTTGCAATTTTCTTTTTTGATTCGTGTGGTAAACTCATCTAGTGAGTCAACCAGAATTTCAGATGCAAAAAATTCCTTAATTTTTCTCAAAAATTCTTTCATAATTCCTCCTTATCTATTTTTTATAGCTTTGATCTAATCACACCTACAAATAGATGCGATTTTTCCCAAAGCCATAAAATTTTTAAAAGAACAAACTAACTTTTAATCTTAGCATAAAAATTAAAAGATGTCAATAGTTAAATCAAAAAAACTTCGTATCGCGCAAAACGAAACTATTTTTATATGAATCAGGAAGCAATTAAAAAACAGCTTTTAAAGGAAATCAGGCAATTGAAAAGCAAAGAAGGTTTTTTATATGCCGGACTTCCGCATATGAAAGGTCTTTTTGGCAGAGATTCGCTGATTTCGGCTTGGCAGCTTTTGGATTATGATCCCAAAATCGCCAAAGATACTTTAAAAATTTTGGCAAAAGCCCAAGGGAAAAAAATAGATCTGGAAACCGAAGAAGAGCCGGGTAAAATTTTGCACGAATTTTATCCCAAAAATACGCCGGATAGCTGGTGGAACAAGCACAGGGCCAGATTTAAATGGCTAAAAAGAGGAAAAGCGATCTATAAAAGCATTGACAGCACCTTACTTTTTATCATAATAGCCGGAAAATATTTTGACAAAACTAAAGATTTTGATTTCGTCAAAAAGATTTTTCCGAATATTGAAAGAGCAATTAGCTGGATATTTAAATATGGTGATATGGATGGCGACGGATTTATTGAATACGAGAAAAAAGCCAAGCTTGGAATGTATCATATGGCATGGAAAGACAGAGAAGAAAACCATTTAAACATCGACGCGCCGGTTGCTATCGTAGAAGTTCAAGGGTATGCTTATCTTGCATTTACAGAAGCGGCAAAATTAGCAAAGATTTTTGGCAAAAGCGCTTTAGAGAAAAAGCTGTTGAGTAAAGCGCAATATCTTAAGAAAAAATTCAATGAAAAATTTTGGATGAGGCGCGAAAAATATTTTTGTATGGCGCTTAATGGAAAAAAGAACCAAAGGAAAGCTATAACTTCAAATCCCGGGCATTTGCTTTTTACAGGTATTTTAGAGCAAGATAAAATTGATTTGGTTGTAAAACATCTTTTTGCATCTGACATGTGGACGCCATACGGAATTCGCACTCATTCGGAAAAAGAGCCTGATTTTGACGCAAAGAGCTATCATTTGGGCTCTATTTGGCCACACGATAATTGGATTATTGCGCAAGGATTGAATGACTTGGGTTATAATAATGAGTATAAGAAAATAAAAAAGGCTCTTTTGCTTGCTTTTGAAAATCTTGGTTTGGTTCCTGAGCTTTATATAGTAATTAATAATAAAATTGCGATGAAAGGCGAAGATAAAATTGCATATCCTCAAGCTTGGGCAACAGGAGCATTGTTCAGTTTTTTGGAAGATAAAAATGATATTCACCACAGTAGAAATATAAAGTTATCTAAAAGGGAATGAATATTTTAAAATATTTTATTAACAAAGTTTATTATGAGATCAAAAATTTCTAACAGGGCAAGAAAACTTCGCATCGCGCAAATCGGAACAATTTGGGAAACAACGCCTCCGCCTTTGTACGGCGGGACAGAGAGAATAGTATATAATCTTACCGAAGAATTAGTGCGCCACGGTCATGATGTAACCTTGTTTGCCACCGGCGATTCTAAAACTTCGGGAAAATTGGAATCGGTCTATCCGAGGGCTTTGTATCGGGATTTGGGCTGGTCAAACCATTTGTATCCATTGCTTCATATTTCCAATGCTTTCAATCAGGCTGACAAATTTGATGTTATTCATATGCATATCAACACTCGGCACGATTATATTTCGCTCGTGTTAGCGGATTATATTAAAAATATAACGCCAACGGTTTTCACCACCCATTTTATCTATCCGCTTGAAGGAGAAAAAGGCAGAGAAGACAGGATGGCTTTTTTGAAAAAATATCGGCGTCACAATTTTGTTACCTTAACAAAAGCCCAACAAACCTTGACTTTCCTGAATTACACCGGAACGGTTTACAACGGCCTTGATTTTTCCGATTTTAAATTTAATTCCAGGCCGGAAAATTATATTGCTTGGCTCGGAAGATTTTGCCGCGATAAAGGCACGGCCGAAGCCATTGCTGTGGCGAAAAAAACCGGGATGAAATTAGTGATGGCTGGGAAGATTGATTGGGCCAACGAGGAATATATGAAATATTATAACGAGAAAGTAAAACCGGAAATTGACGGCAAGCAGATCGTTTATCTCGGCGAGCTGGGCGACAAAGAAAAAATAGAGCTTTTGAGAAACGCTAAAGCGGTGTTAAATCCTATAAATTGGAACGAGCCATTTGGGCTGGTAACCATTGAAGCCATGGCTTGCGGCGCTCCGGTAATCGCTTTTGATCGCGGCCCGGTTCGGGAGCAGATTATTGAAGGGAAAACCGGATTTATCGTAAAAAATATTGATGATATGGCAAAAGCGGTCGGAAAAATTGATAAAATTGACCGTGCGTTTTGCCGCGACCACGCGATTAAGAATTTTAGCGCCAAAGCAATGGCGGAAGGATACGAGGAGGTGTATGAGAAAGTTTTAGCTTCTTCTCGCGGCAGTTTATAAAATAACAGTGAATGAATAATTATTAAGATTATTATTAATGCCAAATGACAAATTACAAATGTCAAAGCAATGTTAAAGTTAAAATGACAAAATGTTAATTTATCGCTAAGGAATTTCAATATTGTCATTATTTGTCATTGCGAGCCCCGTACTCAGGGCGAAGCAATCTCAGGTTTCGGCTATAGATTGCTTCGGTCGTTGCTACTCCCTCGCAATGACAGTTGCGGAGGTTTTCTATCAGTTTGAAAGCGCCGAAGGCTTAATTTATATTTGGTGAAGAATTTAAATCTGAAATATATATGGAAAACATTGAAAATAATTTTGAAAAAGAAATAACTCGCGAACAAGTAAAAGAGCTTTTGGAGTTTATTGAAAGAAAATGGGATGATTTGATTTATAACTCTCGCGGCGGCGCGCAAGAAATCGGCAATGATCCCGATGAAATTTTATATTTACCAAACGATTATGTTGTCCCGAACAAGGAAAGGTTCAGCACAATGTTTTATTGGGATAGTTACTTTATTATTCAGGGATTAAAAACCGAAGGAAATCGGCGGGAACTGATAAAGGGCATTGTTGATAATTGCTTGTATGAGGTGGAAAAATACAGTAAAGTTTTAAATGCCAATAAAGCGCGGTGGGCTACACGATCTCAGTTGCCGTATTTGGCGTTGATGATTAAGGATGTTTACCCCCGCACCAATATTGCCGGTGTGAAAGTTATTAGCGGCAAGACCAAGCAGGATTGTTTAGTAAAGTTTTCTAAGGATAAAAAATGGTTGGAACAAGCTTTTAAAACAGCAAAAAAAGAGTATAATGAATACTGGATGAATAGGTTTCATTTAACGCCGACTGGCTTAAGCCGTTTTTATGACGAAAGCGGCAATAAAGCGATAGGCGATTACAAGAAAACACATACTTATAAATCCCGCGCCGAGGCTTCTTGGGATATGTCGCCAAGATTTGACGATGAGGATATTCACGATCTTTTGCCGGTTGATTTAAATTGCAATTTATACCAATATGAAAATGATTTTGAGAAATTTGCCGAGATTTTGGGAAAGCGCGAAGAGGCGGCAAGATGGCGAAAAAAAGCGGTAAAAAGAAAAGGAAAAATAAACAAAATGATGTGGGACGAGAAAGATGGATTATTTTTTGATTATAATTTCAAAATTGGCAAAAGGAAAAAAATAAAATCCCTTGCTGCTTATCAGGCGATGTTCGTCGGTTTAGTGAGCAAAAACCAAGCGGGAAAGCTGAAAAATAATTTAAAATTATTTAAGACTAAAAGTGGTCTTGCCGCTTGTGATAGGGATTACGGATGTTCCGATCGTCAGTGGAACTATCCGATTATTTGGGCGCCGTTGCAGTATATCGCTGCCAAAGGACTGGAACGCTACGGTTACATAAAAGAAGCGGAGAGGGTCAAAAAAAATTTTATAGCGCTAGTTTGC
>Ga0180732_1000275_pt1 | contig 47717 bp, 44 predicted proteins | sample KR11_01MetaG_FD_148674 | JGI IMG/M metagenome (GOLD analysis project Ga0180732, IMG submission 148674) | Groundwater microbial communities from the Olkiluoto Island deep subsurface site, Finland - KR11_0.1 MetaG | ecosystem: Environmental > Aquatic > Deep subsurface > Groundwater | place... | reverse complement strand
GAGGCCATAGCTCCAGGGGAGAGAAAGTTTTTCAAAGGCGCCGTTGTGGATCGCCGGCGACAGGGAATGCGCCACCGGCCATCCGATGAGTCCCGTTTTTTCAGCCATTATTCCCCCGACACCTGAACGCCGCCCACAAGAAGAGAGGGGCTGCCTGTTGAGGAATAGAACTTGAGGTCATTCCCCACGCCTTTTATGTTCCGCAGAAAATCCAGCAATCCGCCGGATATTGTGATGCCCCTGATGTTTTTGACCGGTTTGCCTTTTCTGTATAACCGCCCGCGGGCGCCGAATGAAAAACGCGCCGTTTGGGTATCCACAAGATGGGTGCCTATCACCTCGTCTATCTGCAGGACATCACCCTCACCGAGAAGAGATGATATTTCGTCTTTGCCGTTTTCTATAAAGAGATTGAAGAAACCCGGCTGCGGGAGGCTGGATACGGAGCGCACCGCGTTTCCCGTGGATTTTCTGTCCATAAGAGCGGCCGTCCTGAAATCCGTGAGGAATTCGCGGAAAACCCCGTCCTTTATGATCTCGTGCCTTTTCGCCGCGACGCCTTCGCTGTCAAAAGACATGCTGCCGATCAGGCGCGGGATTGTGCCGTCGTCCGTCACGTTCAGGAGTTCCGAACCGGCGCTAAAACCTTCCTTCCATTGACGGGGCGCCCTTCCCTCAAGGAATTCATCCGCGCAAAACCATCCTTCTATAATCGAAAGGAATACGCAGGCCGTGTGAGACGGGAGCAAAACTGTCATCAGTCCCGAATCAAGTGAGGAGGCTGCGAACTGGCTGACGGCGTCATCCACGGCCTCGTCTATTATCCTCGCCCTGTCTATGTCATCACGGAAACAGCCGCTGTTATGACTGGAGCCTATCTGTACCTCGCCGCCGGATTCGGCGACGAGCACCAGGCCTTCGGAAAAAGCCGTTTTGTGGGCCGTGACGCTTTTCCCCGAAGAATTGGCTATGACGAGTTTTGATGATGATCCTGAAAAAGAAGCGCTGAGGCATTTTGTTATCCTGCCATCGCGTCCGCGGGCTTCTTTTTCCATTGATCTGAGGCTCTCCCATATCAGGCCGCTCTCAAAAGACATGCCTTTGTCATCGCGGATCTCAACCGCGGGCGGACTATCTCCGCCGGAAAGAGCTATCTGCCAGCCCCATGACGCCGCGTCAAACATCATTCTTTCGCTGTCGGCGGCCATTTTGGAAAGTGCGTTCCTGTCATTTGTCCAGGAAAACCCCATCTTCCCGTTTTTGAGTATCCTCAGCGACGCGGCAAAACCGGAGAGGCTTTCCTTTTCTTCCTCGGGCTCGCCGTTCATCAGAGAATAAGAGCTTCCTCGTTTTTCTACGGTGAAAAGTTCTCTTGATTCAGCTGCCCCTGCAAGGAGCAGCTTTTCCATCTCATCCATGAAGAATCAGAAAAAACAGATATAGCGCGATGAGCAGGCAGGTAACGCCCACTCTTCTTTTGTAGTGCAGAACATAGGAATCGTTGAAGACAAAGAAGTTGATAAAGGCGTGTATCTTTATCACAAGATCTTCCCTGTACAGGTATCCCGCAGCCAGCACAAGAAAAAAAACGGCTAATAGAAAAATTATAAATTCCATGTGTGAATTATATAACAAGCGCGTATCGCTGTCAATTAACAGCGGGTAACAGTTTCGCGCGAATTGTAAAAAGCGCGATATTTATGTAGAATGAAAGCTTTGTTGTGTTGAAAAAGAACCGGAGTTGAAACATACCGGAGGAGAAAGAATGAATACAGATGAAAGAACGATAGGCCTGCTGAAAGAGATCGCCCAGAAGCACTCGCTTGAAAAACTCGCCATTGTCCTCGAAGACAAGAACACTATACTGTTTAAAACAGACATATTTATCTGTCTGCGGGACATCGTGAAGGCCGCCGAAGACGGAGGCAATGTTCTTGAGGCGCTGAAAGAGGCGAAAAATGTTTACAAATCGCCGATCTTTGCCGTCAATCCCGCGAAAGGCGAATTTATGATCAAATCCGCGCCGGATTTCGCCAAGGCTGTTTCCGATATGGAAAAATATTCCTTCTGCTTCAAACTGAGCCCCTATCACATAATCAACACCTTCCTGGCCGTTGTGGAAGCGCAGGTGACAGGAATGGATCTTGACGATCTTTATGCCAAAGGACAAAAGCACATAGAGGATTCCATAGAATATTCGCTCAAGACAAATCCCAACTGGGACAGAGACACTCTCACCGTCGAGAATCCCAGGCTGATAATGCCTGTGGGCGCGGCCGGATGCGGCAAGAGCACTTTTTACAGAGAGCTGTCCAATGTTGTTAATTTCTCATGCGACAATGTGCGTTATCTGCTCTTTAAGGATTTCGGTCCCTGCTTCAGCTCATGGGAGAGCGCCCTGGCCTGGTGGGTTGTGAACCGCCTCACCGACACATATCTCTCCAAGGGCTATAACGTTTTTTACAACGGAGTGAACACGGATCCCGAATACCGTTCGCCGATAACCATGGAAAACCCGGATCCGCTTTTCGCGGGAATGCCCTATGATGTGAAGCTCGTCTATTTCGAACCCCCCGTTCATCTGAACGCCGAGGAACTGAAGGAATTATCCGATATCAATCTGTGGTCCGCGAAAATAGAGGATATGGATATGTCCGCTCTATCCGCGAATGTAAAACAGATAATGGAACTTATAAAAGGAAACTACCTGCGGACACTGGCAAGAACAAAAGATATTTCAGGCGGTAAATCCGAGCAGGATCCTTTTGACATATTATATGCCGTACCCGCGGCCATTGTGAAACTTTTCGTGCAGCAGTCCTTCAATCAGCCCAAAGGCGGGAATGTCGTCGTGGTGCCGCGTATAGAAATACCGAACGCTGCCGAGAGAACTGCTTTTTACAAAAAATACGCCGACCAGCTTATTCAGTAAAAAGAAAAAGAGAAAAAGGAGGGAAAAAGGGGACGTCCCTAATTTTCTCATCAGGTAAAAGCGATGGCGGAATCAGCTTTCTATGAAAACGCTGAATTCGGGCGGGTAAACAAAATGTTTTTTCACACCGCATGATTCGGCGGCTTTAACTACGGCGTTCCTGTATTTTTCAGGGAAACCCGCGGGAAGTTTGATGGCTATATCTATTTTGCCTATGGTGTGCGTCTCTTCGTTTTTTTCGCAGTTCATCGTCATTGCCAGGCCTTCGGAGCTTATACCCCTCTGCGCGCAGAAAGCTATAACATAATAACCCGCGCAGGCGGCTATGGATGAGAGGAACAGGTCGTAGGGAGACGGCGCGGAATTCTCTCCGCCGTCTTCAACGGGCTGATCGGATAGTATCCTGAAACCGTGATACAGCACATCCACTTTCTTCCCGCCCGGAAAAACAATATCTAATTTCATAATTTTTTGTTTCCTTTTTTTGTTTAAGTTGCTGCCCTCATGGCCTTCATCTCTTTTTCTACTTCTTTCATCACAAATAACCTTAATAGCGCCTGGTATGATAAATCTTTTTTGTGCGCTAAAAATTTCAGCTGCTCAATTAACCAATTCGGTAATTTCACGGGGATTGACCTGGAAGTCGGTTTCAAATTGGGAAAAACCGCTCTCTTAGCTTTACTCCAATCAAGATAATCTGTTGAATCATGCGCATCCCAAAACTTTATCTCCTCGTTTGCTGTTTTAAATTTCGGAATTTTTTTAAGCTGCTTCATGGTAAATTCTCCTTTCTTTTCTACTGGCGTATCTCGCCGTAATCACCCTGATTTTCCTGCTGCGAATAGTAAACACAATAAACAACAATCTTTTTGCGTTAGTCTTACCCAAAGTCTGATATCTTACCTCTGCCCGTGAATGTTTTATATCCGGTTTGAGCATAAGAAGCATATTAAAAAAAACTTCTTCGCACTCGGCGGGATTAATTTCATGTTTATTCTCTATTTTTTCAGCGTTGTTTTTATCCCACTCAAACTCTACCGGCAATGATAATATTTCCATGGTATAAGAAACTTATACCAAAAATGCATTAAATTTGTCAAGGGCAATTTTTTGTTTTGACATCATCAGCTTGACAAAGAATAAATTAATGTGGTATCTTTCTGTTGAATATGGAAATAAATGAATTTCAACGCAAATTGTATTAAGGAACTTTAAACTATGCCGCCGGTTTTCAGCATTTCAAACGTAATTCAAGCGCGGTTCGCGGAAAAATTTGAAAAAGGGAGGAAATAAAATGAAAAATCGTATCGCTGTCGTGTTGGCGGCTGGAATCTTTGGCCTTACCGGATGCGCCTCAAAAAGTAATCCTGAGGCCGAAAAAGCGGCCGTCGGGGCGGCGCAGGCATGGCTGGAGATGGTAGATAATGAAAAATACTCTGAAAGCTATGAGGAAGCGGCCGAATATTTCAAGTCAGCTATCACTAAAAACAAATGGCAAGAAACTATTCAATCTGTCAGAAAACCTCTGGGAAAAACGGTTTCCAGGGAACTCAAGTCTCAGCGATATACGACGTCACTTTCAGGCGCGCCGGACGGAGAATATGTTGTAATTCAATATAAGACGTCTTTTGAAAACAAAAAGTCCGCCGTTGAGACAATCACACCGATGTTAGATAATGACGGGAAATGGCGGGTCTCAGGATACTACATTAAATAGCCGCGCATAACAAATTCTTGCGCCGGATCGCGCCTCTGATGAATGGTCATCCCCGGCTTTTATATCATTTTCAGGTCATTTTTTGTTTGCATATTAAAATCAAAAAAAATATAATGGTCGCAAGGAGATCGTGTTTCAAATGAAAAAAAGCATTTACGAGATAAACGGGAAGATACGGCAGAAAAAAGCCGTGGTTCTCACCGGCGAAGAGATGGTGGCCTATGTCAGGGAGCACGGCGTAAAAAAAGCCGCGCGAAAGGTGGATGTGGTCACGACTGGCACCTTCGGCCCGATGTGCTCTTCGGGCATCTACTTCAACATACCGAAGACAAGCCCCAAAATAAAACTCGGCGGCGGCGAGGTGACGCTCAACAAGGTGCCGGCATACGCGGCGTACGCGGCAAGGGATGTCTTCCTCGGAGCGACGGCTCTGCCCCGCTATGAAAAGAACAGATTGCGTCCCATAAATTTCAAATACGGCGGTGCAGGCGTCATAGAGGACTTTGTCAGGGGAAAAAGCGTTCTGCTCGAGGCGACAGCCTACGGAACGGACTGCTATCCCGCGACGAGCCTCAGGAAAAGTTTTAAGCTCGCGGACCTGACTGACGCCGTTTTGTTCAATCCCCGCAACTGTTACCAGAACTACAATGTCGCCGTCAACAGATCCGACAAAACCATATACACGTATATGGGTATACTGAAACCCAAAATGGGAAGCATCTCTTATTCCTCTGCCGGCACTCTGAGCCCCCTGCTAAACGATCCGGAGCTCAAAACCATAGGCATCGGCACGCGTGTTTTCATGGCCGGCGCGGAAGGATACATAGTCTGGCACGGCACGCAGCACACGACATCCGTTAAAAAGAAGAACGGTTTTCCTGTCGGCGGCGCGGCGACCATCGCCCTGATCTGCGATCTCAAAAAAACATCCCCTGATTTTCTCAGGGCGGCGTACCTGACAGGTTACGGCGCGTCTCTTTCTGTCGGAGTGGGCATCCCCATCCCCGTTCTTGACGAGAGCATAGCCCGCGCGGCGGGAAAAGGCGACGATGAGATATTCGCCCCCGTCATAGATTACTCGGAAGATTATCCCTACGGGAAAGAAAAAGCCATAGCCCTCGTCAGCTACAAAGAACTCAGGAGTGGAATCGTGAAGCTCGGCAAAAAAGAGATCCCTTCCTTTTCATGGTCCAGCCTTAAAAAAGCCCGGGAAATCGCGAAAATACTCCAGAAAAAGATCAGAGCTGGTCAGTTCCTTCTGGGCGAACCCACTGCCCTGCTTCCGGGAGCCGGGAGGGTCAAATGATCAAAAAAAGACTGGTGCTCAAATTCTCGCCCCAGGTGGTGAACCAGCCCATAATCTCGACGCTGGCAAGAAAATACGACATATCCTTCAACATCCTCCAGGCGACCATCACACAGAACAGGGTCGGCAGGATGATACTTGAGATGGAAGGGAGCAAGAAAAACATTGACGCGGCCTGCGCTTTTTTCAAAAAGAGCGGAGTGTCCTTCCAGAGGCTCGGCGAAGACATCAAGATGGACGAGAAAAAATGTGTTTCCTGCGGCGTGTGCGTCGGATACTGCCCCACGAACGCCTTTTCTTTTGACGCCGGTAACAAGGTCGTGTTCGACCCCAAAAAATGCATCGCCTGCGAGTTCTGCATAACGCACTGCCCCTACAACGCGATGACCTTGAAATACTGATTCAGTGCGAATCCCCGGCGTAGGAGAAAAACACTTTTACCGCCCCCGCGAGCGGGTCAAAAACAATTTCACTCTGAAATACCGTCACTGCAGCATATCCGTATCCTCCGACGCTGATGTTGAGGAAGAATGCCGCGCGAATCTTCCCCTGATATACGGCGAAGTGGAAGACCGCGTCGTTGCCGATAAGCTGTTCGCCGAATCGCTGATACCCGTAGAGAGTGATGACACCGGCCCTGTCATAATCAAAAACATGATCGACGCGGGCCGGAGAGCCGGCACGGGTCCCATGGCGGCGGTCGCGGGGGCTATCGCCGAAGCTTTGTTCCGCTCGGTCAGAACGCCATTCGGGACGCTCATAATAGAAAACGGCGGCGACATCTTCGCTTCTTCGCGGGAGGATCTTATATGCGGTTTATACACCGGGAGCTCTTTTGACAAATTCGCTCTGAAAATAAGAAAGAATCTTCTGCCCTGCGCAATATCGAGCTCGTCCTCACAAATAGGACATTCGCTGAGTTTCGGCAAAGCTCTCCTCGCTGTCGTGATATCACCCTCAGGAGCTATTTCCGACGCTTTTGCGACGGCGCTGGCAAACAGCGTCCGGGCGGCGGAGGATCTTGAAAAGGCCGTTGATTCCTGCGCGGGCAGCAAATCTGTCACCGGCTGCGCCGCGATAATAGATAATAAGATCGCATTCGCCGGCGATATAGAATTCACAGAACTGACTTAAACATAGCGGCCCGCTGACGGTATCCGTAGCGGGCCATATGAGTGAGGGGGTTTACCCGCGCCCCGAGCGAATTGGCAGCGAAGCGCATACCTGAGCGGCCGTCTACGGGTACCTCAGCGGGACGATTGTTGCGCATATGAGACCGGGATTGTTTTATTTTTTCGCTAAATTCTCGAATATGTCCGTCTTGTTCTCAAAGAACTTGTTGTCCTGATCCTGAAAAGCGACGCGCGTTTCCAGAGCCCTGCTGTTGGCGAGGAAACTATTCTCTTTGAACACCGCCGCGCCGGCGATTATATCGGCTCCCGTGGTGTTTTTGCTTATAAGATTATTTTCCGCGCTCAAAGCCCCGCCCATGAGCGTGATGCCGCGGTTGTTGCCGGTGATGACGGACAATGAGATATTGCAGACGGAATTCATGAATATACCGAGGCCTTTTTCGGATCCGGTGATGCGGCACTTCTTTACAGTCATCACGCTTTCGCCGTACAGGAGCATCCCGTTGCGGCAGTTTTTCAGGATGCCTTCCTCGATGAACACGGCGCTCTTATCAAAAAGAGCGAACGCTGTTTCAGCGTTTTCCGGCGAAGTGTTTTTGAAAAATCCTTCCGCATTTTTGACAAACACAAAACCGCCCCACGAGGATTCGCCGGCGAGGGATGATCCGGAGATCGTCACCTCTTCCGCATGGATGACGCCTTCAACGATGATATCCACCAGCCCCGTCCTTGTCATCTCCGAGCCGCCGGCGGCTATGTCCCTGAAAAGAACAAAATCTTTCTCCGACGGCCCCGCAAGGATCTTTGTGCCGGGTTTTATGCGCAGGATCGTGCCCTCTTTGACGAGCAGGTCTCCCTTAAGTTCTATTGTGCCGCTCCACACCTCGTTTTCCGGCATGATCCCTTTCAGAGTCGGTGATTCCGTAGGAGCGTACTCGCGGTCAGTGCCGTTCTTCACATAGCTGTTGCCGGAGCTCTCGCTGGAGGAAGAAGCGTCCATCAAGATAGCGGCCGTATTCTTTATAAAAGCGTTTTTGTTGATCTCCGCCGATGCCTTGCCTTTTAACCTGACGGCGGATTTGTTCTGGACAAACGTGTTTTCCGCTATTCTGCCCGACGAGTTCTCAAAAAAAACGAAAGCATCAGTGTTTTCTTTGAGCGCCGAACCCGCGCAGTCCGGCCGCGCCGCCCCGGCGGCGCTGATGGCCGTCTCATTTTTTTCAAAAGCGCAATTCCTGAAAAAAGGAGACGCGCTGTCGCTCATGCCCACGGCCGCGGTATTGGATCTGAACGAGCAGCCCGTAAAAAAAGGCCTGGCCGAATCATATATCAGAACGGCCCAGCGGCAATTGGAAAAAAGGCAGTCCGTAAAAGAGGCCTTGGCGCCGTCGGCGAGGATGAAGGCTGAGAAGAAATCCTCAAAAACTGAGCTTTTGAATTTCGCGGCGTTTTCGTCAAGTATGAAAAACCCGCTTCCCCGGCCGCTGAACACTAGATTTGAGATAGACGAAGAAGCTCCCTTGCCCGACATTATGATACTGCCGAAACCCGACGGAGCGATAAAAACAACGGGCTTATCGGATGAGCCCTCTATCACTATATTTCCCTCAATTATCACATCACACAGCCCCTCTGCAGTGATTTTTCTTTTCCCGTCGCCGAAAACGGCCTCAAAATCCAGATCGTTGGCGGAATAAGACGACACGAATATTTTTGTTCCTTCCTCTATCCTGAGCGAGGCGCCGAAAGGCACAATAAAATCTTCTGTTATCTCCACCATCCCGCGCCAGAGCACATCTTCTTTTACCGCAGGCAGAGGTTTTGCCTCATATTTTTTTATGCTGTCTATGTCTGTTCCGTTGGCATGAAAAAGATTCTTATCCAGATCCGCGTTGGCGGCGTCCCTTATGTAAAGGCCTTTGCTGTTGTGTGTGATCTCGCACCCTGTCAGGCTGATATTGCTCCTGTGGCGAGCCATGACACCCGACTGCCTGTTTGACAGTATCATGCTCTTTTCCGCGCGGACGCGGCCGCTGTCATAAAGCTCTATACCGGAAGTGGCGTTGGCACTGATCCGGGAATTTTTTAGCTGGACATAAGATTCATTGGCGCTTATGATACCTATGCCGCAATTTTTGATCTCGGTCCTGTCCAGAAATACATCCGCCGAACCTGCGGCAAGAATCCCGTAAACAGCGTCTTTTATCTGTACGCCTTTGAGCGTCAATCGGCCTTTCCCCGCGACAACTATACCGCCCCATCTTATGCCGCCTGCGCCGCCCTGTTCATCCATAGAACCCATCACGCTCTGCAGGTCTTTTCCGAAGACCGCCTCGAGCGACCCTTCAACGATTATCACGGCTTTGCCTTTTATGGCAGTGTCTATATTCCTTTTGCCTATGCGCTGATCGTATGACAGAGAGAAGTTTTCACCGTCGGGAATTATCCGCGTTCCGGGGAGTATCGTCACGCTCGCGCCTTCCCGTATCACACAGTCGCCGTGGAGATAAACTTTCCCGGAAAATACCATATCGGTAACTATCTCATTGGGAAACACCTTCTCGTAAGCGTTCAATCCCGCCGCGCAGAAAGTAAAAAACAATGTGTAGGCCGTGAAGCTTATAAGCGCGTACAAAGAAAAGCTTTGCCGATAAAAAAAGCCTGTCGCAGTCCGGAGCGGGCACGGTTCGAACGAACGGAGAGAGTGAGAGAGCGAGGGCGAGACGGGAGCGGGGATTTTCTCGCCGGGAAAATCAACCGCGTCTTTTTGTCCGACAAAGCTTTTCTTGTCGGTCAATTTCATTCGTTGATATAGAAATCTATAGTCGTGACGCCATAGACTTTTGTCCGGGCCGCTTTCTGCGGAAAGCCGAAATCGCAGCCCGTGCGGTGCTGGCACACGGCTATGCCGCCGGGTTTCAGGGCATTAAAAACCAGTGTCATGAAATCCTTATCCAGCATGAGAGGATAAGGCGGGCCTATAAAAATAATGTCAAATTTTTCAGATGTGTGTTCCAGATAATTCCGCGCGTCGATCGGCACGATGTCGTATTCCCCTGCGTCCACGCCGCCGCTGACAAAATTTTTCCTGATAAGCTCGGCCACCCGCGGGCTTTTCTCAACGAACACGCTTTGCGAGGCGCCCCTTGAAAGAGCCTCAAGGCCCACGGAACCCGTGCCGGCGAAAAGATCCAGGAACCTGGCTCCGCCGATATAGGGGGTGAGGATATCAAAAAGGGATTTCTTGCTCAAGCCCGTCAGAGGCCGCACCCCGTCGGCGCATTCCAGCCTGCGGCCCTTGTATTTGCCTGCTATCACAGAGAGAAAAGATTTTACGCGATTTTTCATTTTTCGTTTTGTCCGTATGTCAGATAAGCTTCTATGAATCCGTCTATCTCACCGTCCATCACGGCGTTTATATTTCCCGTTTCGTAACCCGTGCGCAGATCCTTGGCCATCTGATAGGGCATAAAAACATAAGACCTTATCTGATGCCCCCATCCTATCTGGCCCATGCCGTCATAACGGCGCTGCGTCTGATCTTTACGCTTATCCTCTTCCAGGGCAACAAGCCTGGCTTGAAGGAGCTGCATCGCCCTGGCCTTGTTCTGATGCTGGCTGCGCTCGTTCTGGCAGGCGACGATGACTCCCGTCGGCAGATGCGTGATGCGCACGGCGGAATCGGTTTTGTTGACATGCTGGCCCCCGGCGCCCGAGGCCCGGTAGGTGTCTATTCTCAAGTCCGAGTCCTTTATTTCCACTTCCGCGACTTCTCCCAGATCCGCTATGACGTCACAGGAGGCGAAAGATGTGTGCCGCCTTTTGTTAGAATCAAATGGCGAGATCCGCACAAGGCGGTGAATGCCCGTTTCGGATTTAAGATAGCCGTAAGCGAATCGGCCGCCGACCTCAAAGGTGACGCTCTTGAGTCCCGCCTCGTCACCGGAGATCATATCTATGATCTTGAATTCATAGCCCCTTCTCTCGCACCATCGTGTGTACATCCTCAAAAGCATCTGGCACCAGTCGCAGGCCTCCGTTCCGCCGGCGCCGGAATGCAGCGTGACAATGGCGCCGTTGCTGTCCGAGGGATCGTTGAATTGAAGTTTTATGTTGATCCCGCGGATTTCCGAAGAAATTTTTTCCGATTCTTTTAGAAGTTCATCCCTGAACGATTCGTCATCGGCATACATCCGCGCCATCTCAAAGAAACTTACAGCTTCTTTGTCGACGCTTTTGAAACTTTCGAGGTCTTTTTTCAGGCCCTCAAGTTCTTTCATCAGCTTACCCGCCTTTTGAGGGTCGTTCCATAAACCCTCTTTGAGACTGAGATCCGAAAGTTCGGCGATCTTTTTCTCCATAGCCGGAAAATCGGCGAGAGCCTTCATTTTTTCCGTTTCCTTTTTTATTCCTTCTATCGCGGTCAGCAGATCTTTATCCATTTAAACCTCCGTTGAAATACAAGTGCGCCAACGCGCTTTTGTCTTAAAATAATCAGTAAACCGTACGCCGCAATCAAAGCTGATGCCGCGAGCGTGATGTCAAAATACCTGCCGTAGAAACTTCCGCGCGCGCTCAAGCGGACACTATCCGTAAAAGAACATTCCTCAAAAGGCCCGGTGGCCCGGATGATGCGCCCCCTGGCGTCTATCAGAGCCGAAGGTCCCGTGTTGTTGGCGAAGACCGCCGGTATTCCAAAAGAAGCGGCGCCCACGATGACATGACGCAAATGCTGTTCGGCCGCCGCTGTTTTTCCGAACCACGCGTCATTGGTTATGTTAACGGCGATATTCCCGTCGCCTCTCCAGAGAGACGGATATACCGACTCGCTGCATATAAGCGGTATTATCCTGAGATCTCCGGCTTTAAGTATTATCGCCTCGCTGCCGGACTCAAAGCCGCCGAGAGTGTTTATGACCTTGATAAAGCGCCCCAGAAATTCGCCGAAAGGCACAAATTCTCCGAAGGGCACAAGTTTTCTTTTAAAATAAAACTGTCTCGCTCCGGAGATATCGTCCGATGCCGGAGCAGGATTTAAAAGCAGGGCGCTGTTTTTCAGGACACGCCTGTAATCGCCCTTTTTATCTTCTTCCAGACCGTAAAAAGCCGCTCCCAGCACAGAGGGCTTTTTCTTCATGCTCTCCATCTCTGATATAAAAATACTGATATCAGCGTCGTAATTTATGATGCCCGGCAGCACCGCTTCGGGGAAAACAGTAAGATCAGCCGCTATGGAAGCGGCCGTAAACAATCTGATTTTATCCTTTACGGCGTCGATATTGTCCTTATCCCATTTGATGTCCTGGCTGACATTCGGCTGAACGGTGCAGATATCATATTCTTCCCCGTCTAAAGGAATGCCTATTTTATAAATTCCGAAAACGAGCGTCAGCGCGATAAGAGAGGCCGCGGGTATAAGAGGCCGCAATCTTCTCATGGTGACCGCCCTGTAAAAGGAATGATTCGCGTATATTATCAGGAAAGTCAGAAAATATGGCCCCGTTATCGAGCATATCTGGAGCATGGCCGGATAAGAGGCCTGGCTCACATAAAGAGGGCACCACGGAACAGACCATAGCATTTTACTCCCCGCCCACGACAACAGCACGCCGGATGTGGCGGCATAAAGGCCGTGTTCTTCGGATAACAGCGCCCACAGCGCCGTAAAGAGAGCGAAAAAAGCCCCTGTCAGTATCACCGCGGAAAAGCTGAGAATCGCTGATTCCCCCGTGGCTCTTATCGTCGGATACAGCCAGTAGAAATTGAGTGAGAAAGCCGTTATCCCTGCGGTAAAGCCGAGGATGATCTTCTCAGCGGGTTTTTTGACTTTGCAGGCGAAGAAAAAAGGGACGAGCGCGAACCATGCGGTAAAGCCCATGTCCGCGGGCGGAAAGGCCGCCCAGTATAAAGCTCCGCTGAGGATGCACAATAAGACAGGATAGAACATTCAGTAACGCGCTATTTTCAGACGATCTTCCCGCAGCATTTTTTGTATTTTTTCCCGCTCCCGCAGGGGCACGGATCATTTGGCGTTATTTTTCTTTTAATTTCAATTGCCGTATCGCTTTTAGCTTCCGCCGCGGCTGAGATCCCCGACGGACGACCTGGAGCGCCGCGGCGACGCCCGGCCGTGTTTACGGACACCTGCATATGAAAAATAAATTCCATCGTCTCTTTTTTTACGCTGTCGAGCATGCCCTCGAACATGGCGAGGGATTCCCTTTTATATTCCACGACGGGGTCCTTCTGGGCGTAACCTCTCAGGCCTATGCCTTCCCTCATCTTATCAAGATTCAGAAGATGCTCTTTCCAGTGCTGGTCTATCACCCTTATGGCTATAAAACGTATCATGCCCCCGAACTCTTTTTCGCCCAGCTGCGCGAGCCGTTCATCCCAGGCCTGCGTTATCACATCGGCGGTTTTTTTGCCTATCTCATTTGACGTCATCCTCGTCATATCCTCGTGGCTCAGTCCCGTGTCCCTGTCAACAGCCCTCTTCAGCCATTCGCTGTAGCCGATGGTGTTCCATTTGAAGGATTTGGCGTCGGAAAGATATTCCCCCATGCGGGAATCTATGACATCCTCAAACCAGCCCAGTGTCTCCTCCGGTATGCCCTCGCCGTCAAGAACATCGCTTCTCAGCGAATATATTATGTCCCTCTGCCTGGAGAGCACATTGTCAAAATCAAGGAGTTGTTTCCTCATGTCAAAATGCATGGCCTCTATTTTCTTCTGCGCGTTTGACACGGCCGCGTTTATGAAGGGGTGCTCTATGACTTCTCCGTCCTCAAGCCCTATTCTTTCCATGAGCGGTTTGATCCTGTCTCCGCCGAAAAGCCTCATGAGTTCATCTTCCAGAGAAATAAAAAACTGCGCCGACCCGGGATCGCCCTGACGCGCGCAGCGGCCTATGAGCTGGTTGTCCACACGCCGGGATTCGTGGCGCTCGCTGCCCAGCACATGGAGCCCGCCGGCTTCCAGCACTTTTCCGTGTTCCTTATCGGTGACCTCTTTCGATTCAGCGTAGAGCTTTTTGTATATTTCCCGGGCTCTTTTTATTTCCTCATCGTCCGTGGGCTCAATCGATGACGCCTCGGCTTCAATCAGGGGGTCCAGTTTCATCCCCGCCATTTTCTGCTTGGCTATGAATTCGGGGTTTCCGCCGAGGATGATGTCCGTGCCGCGGCCGGCCATGTTGGTGGCGACGGTGACGCCTTTCAGCCTTCCCGCCTGGGCTATTATATCCGCTTCCCTGGCGTGGTATCTGGCGTTCAGGAGCTCATGAGTGATCCCTGCCCTCTTCAGCAGCGCGCCTATGCGCTCGTTGGTCTCTATGGACCGTGTGCCGATGAGCACGGGAGCGCCCGAGGAATTGATCCTCTTCACTTCGTCTATCAGAGCGTTGAATTTTTCTTTTTCTGTTTTGTATATCTGGTCGTCGTTCTTTTTCCGCGCGATATCCTGGTTCGTCGGGATGCACACGACGTCCAGTTTGTAAATTTTCTTGAATTCAGGAGCCTCGGTGACGGCGGTGCCGGTCATACCGGCTTTATCATCGTAAAGATTAAAGAAATTCTGGAAAGTTATTGTCGCCAGCGTCTGGCTCTCCTGCCTGACGGAAATATTCTCCTTGGCCTCGACAGCCTGATGGAGACCGTCGCTCCAGCGCCTTCCCGGCATCATCCTTCCGGTGAATTCATCAACGATGACGACCTCGCCGTCCTGCACGACATAATGGCTGTCCCTTTTGAACAGGTACCGTGCCCGTATTGACTGTGTTATGTGATGCGGCCATGAGGACTGGATATCGTCGTACATATTCTGGACGCTCAGGAAGGCCTCACATTTTTTAATGCCGGTATCCGTGAGCTCCACAGAATGGCTTTTTTCGTCCACGATGGCGTCATAACCTTTCTTCAGGTCTATTTCCTGATATTTTGCCTCTACCTCTTCAGATTCCGTCACAAAACGCACTTTCAGCTTGGAGGCGACGCTGTCGGCGATGCTGTATTTTTCGGTGGCCTCTTCCCCCGCGCCGGATATTATCAGCGGCGTCCTCGCCTCGTCTATGAGGATGGAATCCACCTCGTCAATGATGGCGTATTCTCTTTTTTCCATGACCTTTTCCCGAAGCGAGAGGACCATGTTGTCCCTGAGATAATCAAAGCCCAGTTCGTTGTTGGTTATGAAATTAACGTCGCATGAATACGCCTTCTGCCTTTCCTCAACGCTGGTGTCGTGCTGGATGAATCCCACCGAGAGGCCCAGAAACCTGTAAATGGGCCCCATCCAGTAAGCGTCGCGGCGTGCGAGATAATCGTTCACCGTGACAATATGGGTTTTCATTCCCTGCACAGCCTTGGCGTAAACAGGCAGCGTCGCCACAAGGGTTTTACCCTCTCCGGTTGCCATCTCCGCTATCTTGCCCTCAAAAAGCACAGCGCCGCCCATTATCTGCACATCAAAATGCCTCAGGCCCAGCGCGCGGACGGACGCTTCCCTCGCGAGAGCGAAGCAGTAAGGAAGGATCTTCTGGATGTTTCCGCCGGCTTTTATCTCTTCCCTGAGCCTGGCTGTTTCCTTCGGGAAATCCTCGTCGGAAAGTTTTTTTACATCATCTTCCAGCGCAGCGACCTTTTTGACAAAAGGCCTGTAGCTGCGCACATCCCACATTTTTTTTGAGAAAAAATCATCTATAAACGACATGTCCGGATTATATCAATCGCCACGGTGTTTTACAATAACGCAAATGAAAATGGTGCCATGAAAATGTGAAAATGGTGCCAGGGGTTGACTTTCGATACTTATTGTCAGCGGCCGAATCTGTCTTTGAGATGTTCTCCGACAAGATTGAAGGATAGAACATTTATGAAAATCGCCATTCCCGGCCAGAAAGAGAGCCACCATGCCGTTCCCATATAGGTCCTGCCGGAAGAGAGCATGTTCCCCCATGAGGCAAAGGGCGGCTGAACGCCCAGCCCCAGGAATGAGATCCCGGATTCCACAAGTATCGCTCCTCCTATACCCAGCACGGCCGCGACAAAAACCGGCGCCAGGACATTCGGGAGTATGTGAACGAAGATTATACGCATCCTGCCGTAGCCCAGGGAGCGCGCGGCGCTGATATAATCTCTTTTTGAAACCGAGAGCACCTGTGCCCTGACAAGCCGGGCCAGACCCGGCCACGAAGTGACGCCGATGACGATCATTATGTTCCTGACCGAAGGCCCCCAGAAAGCCACCACCATGAGTATGAGAAAAAAGGTGGGCATGCAAAGAAAAATGTCTATCATTTTTACTATGAGCGAATCCGTCCAGCCGCCGAAAAAACCGGCGAAAAGTCCGAGGACAGTGCCTATGATGACCGATATCACCACGGCGACCGCCGCCACCGCCAGCGATACCCTCCCCGCGTAAATAAGGCGGGCGAAAACATCTCTTCCGAACTCATCCGTTCCCATTATGTGCGAGGGCGAAGGCGGAGCGAACCTCTTTTTAAGATTCTGCTCGTATGGCGAATAAGAGCTGAGCGACGGCGCGGCGAGCGCCGCGGCTATGAAGAGCGCCGGAACGAGAAAAGCAGAATATAAAAGCAGTTTCTCGACGCAGGATCCGCCTTTTCTCATTTGTAGCGTATCCTCGGGTCTATGTAAGCGTAGGAAACATCAGCTATGAAATTTCCGGCGAGAGTCAGCGCCGCCACGATCACGCCGTTTCCCATGATGAGGGGGTAGTCCCGCGCCATGACGGCCTGATACATGAGACGCCCCACGCCCGGCCATGAGAATATCGTCTCAAATATGACCCCTCCCCCTATTATCGACGGGAGCATGAGTCCCGTGAGCGTCGCAAGAGGCAGAAGAGCGTTTCTGAAGGCGTGTTTCCAGATGACATCTCCTTCGCCCACGCCCCGGGCCCTGGCGGCCGTGATAAAATCCATGGAAAGGACTTCTTTCATTTCCGCCCGGACATATCTTGACAGGGATGCGAGGCCCGTAAAAGCTGAAATAAAAACAGGAAGTATGAGATGCCAGGCCACATCGGCGACCTTCCTCGCCGGGCTGAAATAATCCCATCCGGAAGAAACCAGCCCCGAAATAGGGAGGATGCCCAGCCTCACGCCGAAATAGTCCATGAAGATGAGCGCGAGCCAGTAGGCCGGAACAGAGAAACCGGCGAAGACGAGGATTGTGACGGCTCTGTCAAAAAAAGAGCCGGGCTTCGCCGCCGAGTAGACGCCGGCGGGCACGGCTATCAGGAATATGAAAAAGAGAGAACAGACATTGAGGAGAATCGTCGCCGGAAGCCTCTCCATGATCTTTTTTGAGACGCTCCTTCCGTCCTGGAATGAGACGCCGAAATCCAGAGTCACGATATTGCCCAGCCATTTCAGGTATTGCTCGTGCAGAGGCCGGTCAAGGCCGTAGATGCGCACGATCTTCTCGCGGACTTCAGGGTCGCTGTCGGCGGAACCGAAGCCCGCCATGAGTTCCGGCCCTCCCGGGGAGAGCCTCATTATCAGAAAAGAGATCAGCGTTATGCCTATCAGAAGAGGGATGTAGGATATTATCCGCCGGAGGATGTATTTCAGCATATACGCAGGAGCGTGAGCGCCCATACGGCTATGACGCCGAGAGCGGACATGAGCTTTTTTCTGCGCTGAAAAATTTTACCGAGGGCAAAGAATATAATACCCGCCGACGAGATCATAGCGGCATGTGTGAGCGGAACGGCCTCCGCCCTTATGGATATGATGAACACCCCGGCCGCAGGCAGAAGAAAAGCCGCCGAGCCGCGAGGGCTGAGATAAATTCCCAGCGCCGCGATAAGCGTGAAGATGATAATTATCGTATTAGCCATTTTTCAATTCCTTTTTTCAATAATCCCTATATTTTTGCCGGAGGTGGAACTCCTTCTCTCCCGACGCTCTCGCTACCATTCGGGCCCCGGGGCGCTCACTGACTCGCGCCCGCGCCTTTCGCTCGCTTTGCTCGCTCGTCGCTCCTTATTCGTCGCGACCGGCGCCCCTGATTATTTTGCCGGAGGTGGGACTCGAACCCACACGAAGTCGCCTTCACGGGTTTTTGAGACCCGCATGTCTACCAGTTCCATCACTCCGGCTCGATTGTGATTATAGCAAAAAGCCCTGACCAACGGAAATAATTATATAGGGGAACTTTCGCTTGTTTATCCGCGCGGGAATCGTCGGGAAAAGTAAATCCTGATGATCCTGGCGAGAAAAACGGGAAGACGCATAATGCGCCCGGCCCGCCATGGCTCACGCAGAAGCCGTCCGAGCCACTCTAAACCGGCGGCCCTGAAAACGGGGTTGGCCCTTCTGAGCTTCCCGGAGAAAACATCCAGCGTGCCGCCTATCCCCATGCCCGCGCATTTGAGCTCCGTAAGATGCTCGTTGAGCCAGTTTTCCTGACGGGGCGAATCCAGAGCCGCGAAAAGGAATCCGGGTTGGGCATTCTTTATGATCTTCACCGCGTCATCCGCATAGCCGTTCAGACGGCCGCATATATTTATCCCCGGAAAACGCCTTTGGAGTTTCCCGCAGGCGGCTTTATTAACATCCTCCGACGAGCCGTAAACAAAAACACGGCTCTTCCGAGACGCGAAAAAAGCGCACAGATTGTAAAAGAGTTCTATGCCCGGGAAATTCGCTATGGCGCAGCCCGTCAGCAGAAAAGAAGCCATGCGTATGCCGACGGAATCGTTGACGCAGAGTCCGGCTTTAAGGATTTTGAAAAAATCGGGATGCTCAAAGGCGTGGTTCACCATAAGAGCGTTGAGCGTTATAAGGTGGAATTTTTCTCCGCGGGCGAGTTTTTCGTATATGCTCTCGCATATATCCTCCCTGTCTCCTGTTAAGACGGGGATGTCAAGAAACTTCGTTTTCTTCGCCAACTTTACGGTATTTGACGGAAATTAGTTTGGACACGCCGAATTCCTCCATCGTTATCCCGTACATAACATCCGCCATTTCCATCGTTCTCTTGTTGTGCGTTATGGCCACAAACTGCGTTTTGTGGGAGTATTCCTTTATCAGCTTGTTGAAGCGCACGACATTCGAGTCGTCGAGCGGCGCGTCCACCTCGTCAAGTATACAGAAAGGCGACGGCTTTATCTGGAACAGAGCGAAAAGGATGGCTATGGCCGTGAGAGCGTTCTCGCCGGATGAGAGCTGCGTGTTGGAGCTCACCTTCTTTCCGGGAGGCGCGGCCTTCACCTCTACGCCGCTCTCAATTGGATTGGAGGGATCCGTCAGTATAATATCCGCCGTTCCGCCCTCAAAGAAATTGGCGTAAACATTCTTGAAATTCTCTTTGGCCTGTTCAAAGGTGACGAGGAAATTCTCTTTGATCTGCTTGTTGGCCTCGGATATGATGCTGTTGATATCGGCGATCGCTTTTTCCAGATCGTCCGACTGTCCCTTGAGGAAATCATAGCGCTTCTTCACCCTCTCATAGTCCTCGGGGGCCAGGAGATTGACAGAGCCTATGGCCTCGACCCTGGCTTTCATTTTGCCTATTTCCTCTTCAGGGAATCTCTGCGGCTCGGGGTATTTCGTCCATGCCTCGTCAATGGTCAGGTTGAATTCCTCGCCCAGCCGGTGAGAGAGGCCTTTCAGCATCTCTTCGGCGTGGCTGATGTCGCTCTTGGCGACCTCGGTGTGTTTCTGGGCCTCGTAAACATCGGAATTCAGGGCGGAGACTTTCTTCCGCAGGTCTTCAAGTTCCTTTCGCCCGCCCTTCTGCTTTTCTTCCAGCTCTTTCATTATCATGACAGCGTCGGCATTCTTCTTTTTCAGATCGCCGAGCTCTTCCTTCATCTGGATATTTCTTTCATTGAGATATTTCATCTCATGTTCCATCCGGCCTATATTCTTTTCAAGTGATTTCTTTTCCTCGTCCAGGCGCTCAACGGTTTCGGAGGCGGCCTCATATTCCACGGCGAATTTTTCATACTGCTGTTTTTTGGCCTCATACTCAGCCTGGCTGATATGCTTTCTGGTTTCTTCCGCCGAGGCGACAGTTCTCTCAACGGATGTCAGATTATCCTGATGGAGTTTGTGTTTGACATTCAGCGCTTCGAGCTTCTGCTTTTTGTCGGTGATGTCCGATTTGTGCTTCTCAAGGCTTTCCTCAAGATGCTTTTTCTCAAACCTTTTCTCCTCAAGCGCGTCGTCCCTGTCGGCAACGCGGTTCTCAAACATCTTAACGCGCGCGCCATTCTCTATGATCTTTTCTCTCTCTCCGGCGATTGAAGAGGCCGTCTTCACCTGTTCGGCTTCCAGTTTCCTTATATTTCCGAGGCAGTCTTCCACGAGCTTCTGCGCTTCTTTGAGTTTGTCCCTCTGGGAGGCGATATTCTTCTGGGCCGCGGCGGGATCGCTGAAACGCCTGGCTTTTCCGCATATCTTTCCGAAGGGGAATTTCACGGAAGAGTCGGGAGTGAAAACAGCCCTGCCTCCTTCCGCGGGCGAAAACCCGAATTTAGAAAATATTATCCTGAGGAATTTATCGGCGTATTCATCTTTTATTTCCAGTCCCTCAAAAGGCTGAGCGGCGCCGTCGGGCAGTTGGTAGTCCATTATCTCCCGCGCTGATATGAATATCATGTAAGGCACATCCTCACCCGACGAGAGAGCCTCTATGCATGAGTAATCTTTCACAAAGACAACGCGGGGCAAATTCGCCAGAAACGATGAAAGCGCCTCTTTCCATTTCCCTGCGCCTGCCAGAGCGCTTTCCAGATCGCCGAGGATGCCCTGATCTTTGCGCGATGAAAGGAATTTCTCATAGGCGGTTTTGCGCATGGCCGCCTGGTCTCTGGCGGCCTCCAGACGGTATATCTCCTGTCTGACCTTATCCGCGGCCGATTTTAGTTCCTGTTCTTTTTTTCTTTCAGCGGCTATGGCCGAGGCGGCGGCCTTTGCCGCTTCCTCAAATCCGTTTATCTTTTTTTCTATGTCCCCGTTTGCTTTTTTCGCGGTCTCTATTTCTCCCCGCACGGACAGTATGTTTTTTTCCAGCTCGGAGATCTCCGAGGATAATTTCGCGGTCAGCCTGTTTATTTTTTCTATCTCATCTTCCGCCGAACGGATACCGTTAGCAGCTGCGGACGATTCCCTGAGAGTCTCAAAGAGCGCGTTCTTCGCCGCCTGAAGTTTCTCATCAAAAGAAGACGCCTCCGCTTCCATCATGGCTTTTATCGACTCAAAGGCCTTCTGCATCTCGTCTTTCCTGCCGCGCAGGCTCTCGTATTCCGGTTTTTTCGCCTCAAGGTTACGGCTCGTCTCTTCAAGGCGTCCCCGCGCTTCCTTGATCTCATCGGGCAGTTCTTTGAGTTTGGCGGCCGCGCCGGAAAGTCTTTCTTCAAGCACCTTCAGCGATGAAAATACATTCGTTGAAGACGAGCGCTCGCTGTAAAGTTTCTCCTCTATCATATCAAGGTCTATGCGCTTTTTATCGGCTTCGGCGGATACCGCCGTCAGCCCTGCTCGGCGCTGGGTGAGAGTGTCAGAGGAAGCGTCGAGCTCTTTGCCCATGGTATTCTTCCTCTCATAGAAATCTTTGTAATCCAGGAGGATATTGCTGGTGATACCCTCGTCAAGTTTTATTTTCAGCGCCTCAAACCGTTTGGCTTTCCGCGCCTGGGCGTCCAGCAGTTTGATCTCGTTTTCAAGTTCGCTTATAATATCCCGCACCCTGTTGAGGTCATCCTGCGTCCTTGTTATGCGCCTTTGCGCCTCATCGCGGTGCACGCGGTATTTTGTCACGCCCGCGGCTTCGTCAAAGAGCGTCCGCAGGTCTTCGGGGGATGATTCAAGGATGGCCCTGACCTCGCGCAGCTCCAGAGTTGAGTATGTGTTTGACACCACGCCGGTGTTCATGAAGAGTTCTTTTATGTCTTTGAGCCGGACCTTTTCCTTATTTATGAAATATCCCGATTCGCCGCTGGCATAAAGTTTTCTCGCCACCAGCACTTCCGCCATATCAAGATTCAGCCATGAATCCGAGTTGTCGAGCATGAGATTCACCTGGGCGAAGCCCACCTGCGAGCGGGATGCGGAGCCGTGGAATATGACATCCTTTTCTCTCAGGCAGCGCACACGGCGGGGATTTGTTTCGCACAAAACCCAGCGGAGAGCGTCAACAATATTGCTCTTTCCGCAGCCATTGGGGCCCACAACAGCGGTCACGCCGCCCTCAAAGTTGATCCTGACCTTGTCCGCGAATGACTTAAAGCCCTGAATTTCAAGATATTTTAAACGCATAATCGCAAAATACTATAAAATCCGCCGATGTAAATCAAGCCGGACTCTTTCCCGTAGTGCTAATGAAGCATTCCCAGAGCAGTGATAGCCCCGCAAAGTCGCTTTAGAGCGATATAGGAAAATTTAGGAGAAAAAATCGTGAAAAAATTCCGCTTGTCTGAGCCCCGGCGCTAAGCCGGGGCGAGTTGCGGGATTTTAGATTTTTTATCCGCTAAGAATTTTCCGTCTAGCGAAAAAGCGCTTTGCGGGGCTGAATCGCGAATGATAATCCTTGCAAATCGTCAGCATAGAAGCTATAATAATTGCTGATATTTTGAAAAGGACGGTATAGAAAAATGAACGCATCAAAAACGATAGAGAAAATGGTGGACAAGTACGACAGTGTCGTGACTTTCAAGCAGTCAAAGATAGTCAATTCCATTATTCTGACCATCATCGACGTGGAGAGCACCAACCGCTGGATAGCCGAAAGAAGAGCCCATAAATACGCGGATGTTATACATGAGAGAATATACGACACCTTCTATAGCTTTGACTGGCTGATCCATGATTTTCTGAAAAAGTACATAAGTTTCAATCCTGAGGAACGGCTGAAACGCCTTAACCACGCCTTCGTCACGGAGAGACTGTGTATCGCCGCGCTGGAAAAACTCAAAGAGGAATCGGGTAAAGCCGCGGAGCCGGATGACCGGAAAGATCTCGCGAAATTCATAGACAGAGAACTCAAAAAAACGATCCCCCATAAAAAATACGACGGGGGTCTCTTCACCGGCCTGAGCGATGAGGAAAACAGAGAGATAGCCGATTTTCTTGTGCGCAAGCTGGCGCATTATGCGGGAATCAAACTCTCCAAAACCCAGACCTGGCCAAGCCGGGAATACATAATGGACATGATAGAAAAAACCCTCAAGGAAATCGGCGAGACCGAAATAGCGGAAAGTTTCATGATCTTCCGCGAAGGGAAAAACAAAATAAAAAACGGCGAGATCTCCGCCCTGCAATTCACCAACAACGGCATCCATTACGAAGTGTGCCGGAAAACGCTGGAATGGAACATCGCTCACGACTGTGAGAGCCTGTTCAACTTAAACGACTGGGTACTCGGCAGGGGCGGCAAGGACATCAGGGAGCTCATAGACCTGTCGGAGAAGAGATTCCGTGACGATGTGGCTGAGGCCGTGGAAAAGATAATGGTCCGCAAAAACGAGATAAAGATGATCATAATCGCCGGGCCCTCGTGTTCCAACAAAACCACGACAACCGTCATAGCCGGCAGAGAGCTGAGCAAAATAGGGCTGAAATTGAAGCAGCTGAATGTTGATGATTATTTCAAGAATCTGGAAGACCAGCCGAAAGACGAGTTCGGCGATTACGACTTCGAGATGCCGGAAGCGATTGATATAGAGCTTCTGAACGAGCATTTCGGAGCCCTGCTCAAAGGCCGGAGCATACAGAAACCCAGCTACAATTTTAAATCAGGCAAACGCGATGCTACCACAGAATTCCACCTGGCCGACGACGAGATCCTTCTGATAGACTGCCTGCACGGACTCTACCGGAGCCTCACCCGTTCGGTGTCGGCATCCAACAAATTCCGCATCTACATAGAATCCATGAATATCCTCAGGAACATAGACGGCGCATACACCCGCTGGGCGGACATACGCATGATGAAAAGAATGGTGCGGGATTTTCAGCACAGGGGATACAGCCCAAAGCAGACACTGGCGCACTGGCCATATGTGCGCAAAGGCGAACTCAAGCACATCATACCCTACATTTGCGCTACGGACGCTGTGATAAACGCCGGAATGCCATACGAACTGCCGGCGCTGAAAAAAGTGCTGAAACCGATAATGCCGGACAGTGCTTTTATCAAACAGCTCCGCAACGACGGACGCCTTGACCCTTACATAAGAGGAATGCGCACGCTCGCTCTTGTTGACGCCGCGGCCGAGATGACAGATCTCAATGTCATACCGGGCACATCACCGTTGAGAGAATTCATCGGCGGAAGCGAATACGCGATACCCCACAACGACTGAGCCGGTCTGAAGTTTTTCCGGGGCAATAGAAAAATAAATAAAAACTGAATTTGAACTTATTGAAGTGCTTTGTATTCGGCCTGACGCGCTTTGAACTTCGCCTCTTCCACAGAACCGTCCCTCAGAAGAAAACGCGCCTCGGCCATGAGAGCTTTTAATTCCGCCGAGCTTGCTGATTTCGCCGCCTGCGCGGAAGAGACGGCTTTTTCGGCATATTCAAAAGCGTTCATCACAGGTTCCCTGAATGCCTTAAAAGCGTCCCCGGCCGCAAGCATCTCGCCCTTTGACGAGAAGAGAGCTGAATCCTTTGCCCCGCCCGTGTAGTCTTCGGGCAGATTATAGACAAAGCCTTTTATCGCCGGACTGTTGTAACAGGCCGCGAGCATATCTATCAGCCAGTCCCTCTGGCCCGCCTCGGTAAGCGGATATAGAGGATCATTCGCCGGCACGCCGGCGGGAGAATGAGGATACGCGGCTCCGGTCACGATCACGGGAAGACCGCTCATCGCGGAAATTTTCTCCGCGCCCAGGATAAAGTTTTTGATCGTCGGCGAGCTGGCACCATTTTCGTAAGAGTTTTGCGGATAGAATGAGAGCCCCGCGTAATCGGCCTCTATGCCGTATTCCAGGGCGGAAGAAAAAAAATCCCCGCACGATTCCGTATCAAACCATCGGCCGAGACTGAGCATTATTTTCGACCTCGGAGCATTTTTCCTGACGGAGGCGGCTGCGGCTTTGATTATCTCAAAAGCTTTTGTCCTGTCATCTTTCATAGACACACCGCAGACGGCCAGATCAGTGTCACAACCTATGGAATATAATTTGACCCGCAGTCCGGCAGACTTGAAGTCCCGCGTTATATTTTTAGCGAAAACGCCTGCGGCAAAAGCCTTTTCGCCGCCCGGATACGTGCTCCAGAGCAAGGGCGAACCCTGAATATCAACGGAGCATTCCTGATCGCTGAGATAAAGCACAACGCCGGGAATAACCCCGCTCTTCGCGGCGCGCAGAAAATTTTTCAGAACATAGTCAAAACTGTCCTTGCCCTGCGGAGAGACTTTTATTCCCGACAGTGAATGCGTGACGCCTTTTTCCCGGAGAATGGCCATCGCTTCTTTCGGCACGCCGTCGCCGTCAAACCATTTCATTCCGCTGTCATACATGAGCCCTGCATTATCCGAGCGCGCCCCTATGATGAATTCCTGTTCAGCCCCGCCGCTTCTCATCAACAGATACAACAGTGCAAAAAGCGCGAAAAAGGCAGCGGTGAACAAAATATTTTTAGGTCTGATCTTCAATAAGATTTTGTCTCCGTCTCCGGGGGACCGGCGGATTATCTTCTATCCCTCATCTTGGCCAGAAGCCGCAATATTTCTATGTAGAGCCACACGAGCGTTACCATCAGCCCGAAAGCGGCGTACCATTCCATGTATTTGGGCGCCCCCTGCTCGGCGCCGGTCTCTATGAAATCAAAATCCATCACAAGATTCATAGAGGCCACAACCACCACGAAAAGGCTGAAAGCTATTCCCACAAGGCCGCTTGAATGTATGTAGGGCACATTGACCCTGAATAAGCCGAGTATGAAAGTCAGGAAATATATCAGCGCTATGGCGCCCGTGGCCGCGACAACCCCGAGTCTGAAGTTATCACTCACTTTTATAAGGCCCGATGTGTAAGCCAGAAGAAGACAGCCCGCCGCGGCAAAGGTCAACGCCGCCGCCTGTATCACTATCCCCTGATAACGGCCCTCCATTATCGCTGAAAAACCCCCGAGAAAAAGGCCCTCGAGCACGGCGTAGAGGGGAGCCGTGAAAGGAGACGCTTTCTTCGCGAAAACCGTTATCATACCGACGACAAAACCGCCTATGGCGCCTATGAACATGAGCGGCATCACCGACCCCGTGGCCGTGCCGGGATTGAAATATCCTCTCCACACCCAGGAGGCCGCCAATGCCAGAAGCAAAAGAAGTATCCCCGATTTATTGACGGTGCCCTGCAAAGTCATCTTCTCCGCCGATGAATAATCGGCCGTCACCTCAAAAGTTTTTGAGTTCAGAGCCGGATTAGCTGTCCTCATAAATTACCTCCCGTTATTATCCAAAAAAGTTCCTTTAACTCCGGCGCACAAGCCACCGGATTCAAAGTTTATAAATATGCGCTCTAAAAATCAATCCGAATAGGGCCTGCCTGACGGTAGGCAGGGGGCAGAGCTTATTCCTGCCGCGGCGGGCGCTCAGGGAAATTTTGATTGGGATAAATATCACATTGACATAAAAGCGCTGTCTTTATATTATTGGAAATGTGGTTTTGGCTGCGCTTTATAGAGGATTAATTTTATGAACAAGATTGTTTTTTGCATCAGCGTCATTTTGGCCCTGCCGGTGGCCGCCTCGCGGTCATGGGCGGAAAAAGCTCCTCCCGGAGCGGCTATAGAGGCTTCCCCGTTTATGTTTTCTCCAAATGGCGACGGAGATCTTGACACAACAGACCTCCAGCTGAAATTAAGCGGCGATTATAAGCTCCGCGCCTGGCAGATATACATCCAGAACACTGCGGGCGAAACGGTGAGGAAAATGAGCTGGCCCGACGAAACCCCGGCGTCCGTGAAATGGGACGGTAAAGACAGCGAAGACCAAGAGCTCCCCGACGGCCGATACTCGGCTTTCTTTGAAGCCCATTTTAGCAAAAAACTCGTTATCACAAGCTCCGCGCCCATTATAATAGACCGTGCCGGGCCGATCGTCTCAATTGAAGTCTCCCCTGAGATCATTTCACCCGACGGCGACGGCAAAGACGACGGGGCCGTCTTCAGCGTCAGCGCGCAGGATCTGACTTTTGTGGAGAGGTGGTCGCTGGAAATTTCCGACGAGAAGGACACGCCCGTCAAACTCTTTGAAGGCAAAGGCGCCGCGCCCGAAAGCATAACATGGGACGGCAAAGACGATTATTACAGCAGGGTCGTGCCCAACGGCATCTATACCGCGGAGCTGACCGCATCCGACGTACTCAGAAACAAGAGCATACCGGCCAAGGTCAAAATTAGAGTGCATGTGCCGCCGAAAGTCGTGACGAAGGAGATCAAGATACAGGACGACGTGCGCGGATTGAAAGTGAATCTTTCGTCTAACATACTTTTCGGCAGCGGCAAAGCAAAGCTTCAGAGCTCCGCCAACAAATCCCTGGATGAAGTCGCCGCGCTCGCCAAAGCCTACCCCGAAAACAAGATCAGCATAGAAGGCCACTCCGATTCGGTCGGAAGCAACGCTTATAACAAAACACTGTCCCTCGAAAGAGCGCAGTCCATACGCGATTACCTGGTATCCAAAGGCCTGCCCAAAGGAAGATTCATGGTCAGCGGTTACGGCGAAGAAAAGCCCATCGCCTCAAACCGCAACCGCGAGGGCCAGATGAAAAACAGGCGTGTTGAGATAATAATCCTCAAATCGGGAAAGGAGTAAAATATTTATGAAATTCCACCATTACCTCATTGTTATCATCCTCTCTTTTTTGATCTCCTGCGCGTCATATATTCTCCTGAGCGAAGGCTATGTGAGCACGCCCGATATATTCAGAAAAGCATCCCCCGTCCCCGACCTGTCGGGTAAAAGCCCGGAATTCGCCGGACTTTTCGCGGCTTCCAAAAATTTCAAACTCAATGTGGCCGGACAGGAATTCACGGCATCGGGTGAAAAAGGCAGTATCTTCCGCCAGAGCCCCGCGGCGGGTTTTCTTTTAAAATCAGGAAAGACAATTGACGCGTGGATCTCCGGCGGCTCTTTCAGCATCGCCGTGCCCGACCTGAAAGGCCTCACGCTTGAGGAAGCGAAAGACGCTCTTCAAAAAAGCTCGCTGAATTCAGGCGCGAGCCAGAAAGAAAGCTCCCCCGACATCGCTGAAAACAAAGTCATAAAGACAATACCCGGAGCCGGGGCATGGTGCGAACGCGGCGCTGAAATAATCCTCGTGCTGAGCTCCGGAGCCGAACTGACAACGGTTCCCAACCTTAAGGGGAAAACCCTCGATGCTACAAAAAGTATTCTGAAAGCGAAAAAACTGACGCTGGGCATGGTGAAAAGAGAAACAGACATCGATCAGCGCTTTGACATAATTTTAAGGCAGTATCCCAATCCCGGTCAAAGAGTAAAACAGGGAACGGCGATCACGGTCGTGCTCAATAGCGAAAGCTGATCAGAATAAAATTTTCCAGCCGGCCGAAAAGCCGTAACTCACTCCGCCGATAACGACGCCGTCGCGGAAAGTTTTTCCGCCCATATCATAGTCCTGAAAGAGAAAATCCGTTTTTTTCAGTCCCGTCGCGGAAAAGCTCAATTTCAGATCGGAATTCTCCGACACTTTCAGATGAGTTGACACCGAGTATTTAACGGCGGGGATTATCCTGTTCTCACTGCGCCAGTGGCTGTATTCGGCCACGGTTCCGGCAGTGTGCAGCTTGCCCCCGGAATCCAAGAAATCCGCGTAGAATTTTTCACCCGACACTGACTCTATCTGCAGATGCGTTATGTACACCCCCGCGGCCAGCGACATATTCAAAAATCCCGGCGGATCCCACGACAGCACGGCCATGACCGGAAGGATCAGAAGTTTTCTTTTATCACTGTTGTAGAGAGCCGAACAGGTGCTGGGTTCGGTCTGATAATTATAAGCTGTTGACGGAGAAGTTGATGAGTGGGAAAGAAATGGAACATCCCATTCGTCGCGCGAAGAGGAAAGAGGAATATAAAAACCCGTCTCAAAACCCGCCGAAAATGACGGCGATATGGCTTTTGTCTGGGCGAAGCCGGCAAAGACAAAAGGAAAAACTTTTTCATCGCGAAGCTGGGAATTATCGTATGAGGCCACATCCCATCTATCGGAGGCCGCGTTCCATGACCACGACGCCCGCGAGAACGGGGTGTGATATTCCGCAGGGACGCGTTCATAGCCAATGCTGAAATCCGGCCCCTTCCCGCGCTCGCCATAGCCGAACTCTTCCGCCGGAGGTCTTTCCTCTTCCGTCAGATAAAGTATCTCATTTTCCGCGGGAGGCAACCCGTAGCGCGACGATGCGTATGCATTTCTCGCCGCGCCGAAAACATCCTCCGTTGCGGACGCGTGCAGATTTCCCCACGCGCACAATACAGGGGCCGCCGTCAGCAGCAACGTTTTTAAAATCACTTTTCGCCGATTTTCCATATTCCTTTTTCACGAAACGCCGGAATCGTCTGACGGCGGGCCGCGTTAGTAACGGCAGGCGCCTTCAGCTTATGTTTTTTGATAAACTCCGACAAACTTATAATAACATCTCCTTTCAAATAGGAAACCCGCTTATGCAGCGACTCTATAACAGCCAGCGCCAGTATTTTTTCCATTGTTTTTGTGCCTTTTCTTTCTTCGTAATTTCTAAACGCCTGATAATAAATGCCTTTCTCTTTATTGCGGATAATAACACGCGGAAACCCGAGAGCCAAAAATTGATAATTGATAATGACCCGCCCCATACGGCCGTTCCCGTCGCAAAAAGGATGTATGTTTTCAAAATCCAAATGAAACCTTGCTATTTTATCTAAAAAATAAGAGCCCATATTGCTCCTGTATTCAGACAAAATATCCTCAATCATCCGTTCTACGTGTTCGGGCGCAGGGGCTATATGCGAGGCAACGCGCACGAATTCTCCCTTCTTGCGGAAGCGCCCTGAAATTCCATCATCAATCCCGCCGAGGAGCATTTGGTGCAAAAGCAGTATTCTGTCTTTTGTTAATTCTTCATTGTGTGATTTATTGCGCTTGTAGTTAATAACTCTTGCCAGGTTTTTCGCCTCAAAAACCTCGCGAAGAGATATGTTGCGGGACAGTTCCTGTTCCAGCAAAATTTTTTCTGTTTCTTTCAGCGTAAGAGTTGAATTTTCTATGGCATTTGAGTTATAAACATTCTCCGGGATCTCCACCTCATCAATCATCGCTAAAAGCCCTTCTTTCCCTATTTTCAGGCGGTCGTATTCCGATTTCAAATCTTGAATGCGCTGTTTAAACGGTTGTGTGATAGGCATGCTGATATCCTATACAATTCACGTTATTTTGTCAATATAGCGTGAATTTAAGTAAAAAACAAGGCAAATTCACCATACCCTGCACTGCTACCATGAATTTATATTCCCGCCCCGGCAGTCTGTCTCAAAAGAATTCACCCTGATATCACCTGTGTAATCACCGTCTATTGTACCGCTGTTATACCACCAGCCGCCCTGGCCGTCGCCGTTAAAAGCCTTTCTTCCGTCTTTTTCTACAACAACGCGGTTTGAATTCGTTCCGTCACCCGGTTTTGCGTTTGGAATTTCTTGGAGATATGTGGGTGTCACCGCCTCCAGTCTTGCCGGCCAGGTGCCTTCGGTATCCCCGTAATAAATTGACAAAGAACTCCTTAAAGCTCCGAGCTGGCCCTTGCATGCCGCCTCATTGGCCTTTCGTGTTAAAGAAGCGAATTTAGGTATCGCCACCGCGGCTAAAATGCCCACAAGAGGGACGATCGCAAGAAATAATATTCCTAAAACCATGGCCCACACAGGCGATTTCTTTACATAGATAACTTTTGTGCCCGCAATAAAATCGTGCATGCCGCGCTTTTTGCGATTAAAGGCCACGATTATATAACCGATGAATAAAGTGATAATATTTAAAATGCGCCCTATATATCTCAAGAGCGCAGTGCCATAGGAAAGAGGTTCGTCATTTATTTTTATAACCTTTATTCCGATAAGCATTTTGCCGAGCGTCTGTCCGTAACTTCCGTGCATACATATGTAGTATGCCGCGCCTATAACAAATCCCACAAGATTAAAAAGAGGCATAAACCCGCTCACATCTCCGACGGCAAGCGCCAATAAAAAGCCCAGTACGGCGCCGATCAGGCCGCCTGCGATGGTTAAAATTATGCTGTCAAAAAAAAGAGCGATCGCTCTTATCCAGAAACCCGCCGGTTTTCCATAGATCTGCTCAATGTTTTCGGCTGGCGGAATTTCATGTTGAACGTCTGCTTCAATAAGCGCCCCGCACTTTGAACAATAATTCGCATCATCCGTTTTTGGCGCGCCGCATTTGGAACAAAAACTCATTGTCCTTACCTCCTCTCTGTCTCAGCTTTGAAGCCGGGCTTCGTTCAGTTTACTCCTGTTTAAATTATAATTTTGGACGAAAAATATTCAGCGAAGGGCTTTGAGGGCGGCGAGCTTTTGGGGGATGTTCCCGGATGACAGATAGGCGCTGGCCACGACAGCGTCGGCGCCGGCTCTCCTGCAGAGAGCGGCCGTCTCAAGATTGATTCCGCCGTCAACGCATATCCTGCACTTGAGTTTTTTCGCGTCTATTTTTTTACGGAGCCTCGCGATCTTTTTCAGGATAGCGGGATCAAATTTCTGGCCTGAAAAACCCGGAGGCACGGACATGACGAAGGCGGTTTCTATATGCGGCAGCCACTTCTCTATTTTCTCCGCCGGAGCGGGAGGGTTGAGGGCGATGCCTTTCTTCACGCCTTTCATTTCTTTTATCAGCGCAATAGGCGAGCGCAGCGCCTCAATGTGGAAGATTATCCTTCCGCAGGATTTCCTGTACCACTTCCACTGCTTATCGGGGTTTACGACCATGAGATGCGCCTCAAATGGCAGTTTCGTTATCTTCCTGAGAGAATCTATGACGGGAGGGCCGAAGGTGAGGTTGGGAACGAAACTTCCGTCCATCACGTCCATGTGTATGAAATCGAGCGACCTTCCGTATTTTTTTATTTCCGCTCCCATTCTGCTGAAATCTGAGGAGAGTATTGATAAGCCCGTTTCCATCAGATATCTTTCCTCGCCGTGGGTATGCCGTCTATGTGAAAAATGGCGTAAGCTTCGCCTATCACCTCAACCTCAAAAGATATTTTATTGCCGGGCTGCTCCCTCTTCTCATAAACGGTTCTGCGGCCGACGGCGTCTTTGACAATTATCTTCACTTCTCTTTCTTTTATGTCCTGCGGCACCTCCCAGAAGATCGTGACCGTTCTTTTCACATTTTCCTCGAGGGAAAGCTGGGATATATAAAACTTGATGAGGGAATCCCCTGAGAGCATGTCGCCGGGCGCCGGCTCCTGCTTTATGATCGTGCCGGGAGAGATGTTGTTGTTTATCACTTCTTCCGTTTCGGCTACCTCAAAGCCCATCTCATGCAGATAGGAAGACGCGTCAGATGATGATTTTCCGACGAAATACGGCATGACGAGAAAACCCATGAGCGACGCCGGGCCTTTGCTCATAACAATATCTATCATGGCCGCGGGCTTTACTATCTGCCCGGGCAGAGGTTCCTGTGTTATGATAAGGTCTATCTGCGTCTCATCGCTGTAGATGCCCGTGACATTCCCGACGGTGAGCCCGGTCCGTGTCAAAAGTATTTCAGCCTCGCTCATCGCTTTTCCGCAGATGTCGGGCACATATATGAGATTGCCGCCTTCCGAAAGAGTCAGACGCACTTTTCTTCCGGCCCTGACCACCGAGCCCGCCACAGGGTTCTGCCTGACGACCGAACCCGCGGGGATCGTCTCGTCGCTGGCCGATTCCTTTTCTTTGTAGGCCTCCAGTCCCTTGGCCTGCAGCATATCCATGGCCTCGGCGATATTCAGGCCCGTCACGTCGGGGGTCACGACAGCCCTGCTAGTTTTGGTGATGATGCGCATGGCTATGTCAAACCCCACGCCCACCAACATGCCGACAAAAAAGGCATAGACGGCGTAGCGCGCGTAGCGTTTAATTTTTTCTTTATTTATCATTTATCCGCGATTCTACAAAAATTCTCAATGATTTTAAAACCTTCCGTTGTCAGAATTGATTCGGGATGGAACTGCACGCCGTATATATCCATGCCCTTCACCCTGACTCCCATGATCTCGTTGTCTTTCGTGCGCGCGGTTATCTCCAGCCGCGGCACCGGTTTTTCTATGATGAGCGAATGGTACCTTGTCGCGGTAAAAGGATTTTTGACGCCGCGGAAGAGCCCTTTTCCGTTGTGTTGTATGAGGGATGTTTTGCCGTGCACTATTTTTTTGGCCCTCACCACCTTCGCGCCGAAGACCCGCCCTATCGCCTGATGTCCCAGACAGACGCCCAGGATAGGCGTTTTTCCGGTGAAGGCCTTGATTATCTCCATGGAGCGGCCCGCTTTATCGGGCGTACCGGGCCCGGGCGATATTACTATGCCGTCGGGACGATAAGCTTCTATCTCCGAAACAGTGACCTCGTCGTTACGGACGACCTTTATGTCTTTCGTTATCCTGCCGAAATACTGCACGATGTTGTAAACAAAAGAATCGTAATTATCTACGAAAAGTATCCTCACAGGTCCTCCGCCATCTCAACGGCGCGCATCAGCGCCTTCACCTTGTTTTCCGTTTCCCTGTATTCGCCCAAAGGCGTGGAATCGTAAACGATCCCCGCCCCTGCCTGCAGCGACACCTCTTTGCCTTTCACAAAAACCGTTCTTATGGTTATGGCGAAATCCATATCGCCGTTGAATGAAAAATATCCCACAGCCCCCGCGTAAGGGCCCCTTGATGAGGCCTCAAGCTCGCTTATTATCTGCATGGCCCGCACCTTCGGCGCTCCTGATACCGTGCCGGCCGGAAAAGCCGCCTTGAAGAGCGAAAAACTGTCATGGCCCCGGCTGACGGTGCCCTCCACCTCGCTGGTCATGTGCATGACATGGGAGAATTTTTCAACCGTCATCAGTTCCCTGACGGAAACGCTGTTAAAACGGCAGACCCGCCCGAGGTCGTTTCTGGCCAGGTCCACGAGCATTATGTGCTCCGCCCTTTCTTTTTCCGACGAGATGAGCTCTTCGACGAATTTTTTGTCTTCGGCGGGCGTCGCCCCCCGGGGCCTTGTGCCGGCGATGGGACGCAGAACGGCCCTGGAAGAATCCTTCCTCACCAGTATTTCCGGCGAAGAACCGATCATCTTAAAATCCCCGAACTTGAGATAATACATGTAGGGCGAGGGATTCACCATGCGCAGCGCCCTGTAAACGCGGAAGGGGTCAACGGATGAGCGCGCTTTCCATCCGCGAGAGATCACCGTCTGTATGCAGTCGCCGCGGGCGATGTATTTTTTTGCCTTTCTGACCATGTCCTCAAAACGCTTTTGTGTCATCTTGCTTTTAAAAACCGTCCTGCGTATTGGCGCCAGGGGTTTACTTTCGTTACTTATTGCCTCGCGAAGCTTTTTCAGAGTTCCTTTAAGTTTTGCCGCGGCCGCGTCATACATTTGACGGCCGTCCGTGCCCGATCCGTAGCTCCAGCATATTATCCTCATCGTTTTTTTAAGATGGTCTATCACTATTACGATCTCGGGCAGCATGAAGCGGAAATACTCTCCGCCGGTGGAGGCGGGGGCATTGATGTCTTCCCATTCCCCCGCGATGTCATAGGCGAAATAGCCCACAGCTCCTCCTGTAAAAGGAGCGTCACCCTGGATTTTCGGGAAATTATAACGGCCTATGAATTTCTTGAGCTCGGAAAAAGAATCTCCGGTTTTTTTCCTTCTTCCGTTGATCTCAAAATAATCCTTTCCGCCTGAGAGCACAAAAGCCGCTGACGGCGAGACAAAAGAATATCTCCCCCAGCGAATCCCGCCCTCGGCGCTCTCAAGGAGAAAAGCGTTTTCACCGGAAGCGAGATGCGCGAACACGGAAACAGGCGTTTCCATGTCGCAGCACACATCCGTGTAAACACAGCCCAGCGAATAATCTTTCAGGGCTTTTTTGTAAACCCCGAAAGACGGCTCTATTTTATTCAGCATCTTTGTTGATCCTTCCCATGATGTTTTCAACGGGAACAAAATAGACGGGGTTTCCGGACTCGTCTTTCCAGTCGCGCGAATCGCCGGACCAGTCCCTGTTGTCGCCCATCACAAAGACATGTCCTTCCGGCACCGTGATCTCAGGAATGTTGTCGCCCTTAAGTATCTCGTTTTCTCTCTTATACACCGCATACGGTTCCGCGCCGAGCTCTTTCCAGTTGAGATAGATTTTTTTGTCGCGGATCTCAATGGCATCGCCGCCCACGGCTATAACGCGCTTGATCAAACCCTTCTGACTGTCCACAGGAGAACGGAAAACGATTATATCGCCCCTCTCGACGGGGTTGAGGGCATAATGGAGCGCGCTGGCCCATTCTATGTCGTAGAGCTCAAGAGTCGGCTCCATGGAGCCGCTGGCCACCTTCACAAAGCCCCCTATATACATGCGGAAAAGATAAGCCCCGCCCAAACCAAGAGCGACGATGAAGATCAATCTTTTAATCATAGGAAGGGGACGGTGCTTGACATTGTGACATTAGCAGCATTTCACCTCATTCATAAAATCCCCCTTCCTTCTAATTTTAAAGTCACAATTTGTGACCTTAAAGCTTTATAATACTCAGTCTCCGGCGGTTATAATAGGAACCGTTCCCATTGACTTTACCTTTCCGCCGTCTCAAAAACCGCCTGGCTCCTCGTCCTGCGATGCAGATCAAACATAAGAGCGCGGTATTTTTTGTAATCTTCCGGCGTCACATCCTCATTATTTGTAACAGTTTTTTCCGTGTATATCAATTCGCTGCCCGACAGACGGAATTGACGGTTCATTGAAAACCATTTGTTTTCCTCGTTTATGTCTTCCGGTATGAACACCGCCTTCCAAGACGGCGGCAGTATGAGCCGCGTCTCTACGCTTTCCTCCGACGGCAGTGAGGCCTTTACGGGGTATTTGCGTTCTTCCTTCGCGACAAGGGCGGTGTCCACGCCCCCCCACTGCGGAGCCAGCCGTATGCCCCCCGCTTTTTTGAGATAATCCATTCCCGTAAACATCATCCTGAGGCGGCAGGGCTCGTTCATGTTCTCAATATCGGGAAGCTCGTATTTTAAAAGCGACGCGTCCGGCGTTATGGCGTTCACCGCTTTTTCAAGCTGTTCTTTTATCTTGACGGGCTTTGTGTATTTCAGCCAGTATCTCTGTCCCTGGTCGCTGATGCCTTTTGTCAGCACTTCCCTTGTGGCGCTGATCGACTCGTCCTCTTCCACCTTCACCGTCATTTCCTTACTCACGCGGTTTTCGGCGCTGCCGAAGACGGGCGTTTCGATGATCTCATATCTGTCGTCGAAGAACACGAGCGTTTTTCTTCCCTGGTCGCCTCCGGGAAGATCCCCGAAAGAACAGGTCTCAGCCGTCGGGTCCATAAATATTATCTGCCCGTCTATTTCCACGCAGGCTATGGCATGATTAAAAACCAGTTCCGGAAAATCCTCTATCAGCGGGAATGTCCCTCTCGTGCCTATGAGGACAAGATAAGCTTTCAGCCCCGCCTCCCTGAGCATCGCCGTCAGGAGAACCGCCTGGTCTTTGCAGTCGCCGTATTTGTTGAGGAAAATCTCCTCCGCCTTGTGCGGCCTGAAACCGGCTTCGCCGTATTCCACAGCCACATAGCGTATCTGTGACGCCACCCAGTGATAAATGTTAGCGGCATTGGCCCTGTCGGATGAGATATCCATCAGCTGGGCCGTTTTCTTCCTTATATCGGGCGTGATGTCCATCCTGTCGGAAAGCATCTCCTTCCACCACAGGTATATCTGATCCCAGCTCTGAAAAGTGGAAAACCTGAAACCGTCGCTTATCTCGTCCCACGGCGGCATGCTGTCCTCTGGTATTATCTCCGGCACAAAGGGAAATTTCCAGCTGTACAGCCTGTCCGTTTTCGTCCTCTTCACGCGCGGGTCCAGCCTGTATTTCTTTTTGAGATAAGAGTTCCTGAAAATCCTTATGTCAGGCGTGAATGAAAGGGGTATCTTCACGCTCAATTCCTGATTGACATAGGGCTCAAAACCCTGTATGCCGTAGCGGAATATGACATTGCCCGACGGCAGTTTGTTTGACTTGTGCCGGACCCTGTAAACGATAACGGCGCCGGGCGCCACGGCCGGCATGGATATGATCTTCAGCCTCGCGTTTGAATAGAGCGGGAAATTCATGTACTTGGACACATCCCTTATCTGCTGCGGCGACACATCCCGCGTCAGCCCCGAGGGCAGCACCGTGTATGCCTCCAGTATCTCAATGTCCTCGTAGGTGGAATCGTATGTCAGCGCCACCTCCGCGAACTGCTTCTTGCCCCTGTCGTTGAATATCTTTATGACCTTGAGCGACTCCGACACCGACGAGGAATCGGGAAATATCTCATAGTTGTCCCTGTCCATCAGCACAGCGGCCGACGCTTCCGGATGATCTTCCTGCGATGGCGATTTTCTTATCAGTTCCGCTATTTCAGTGTCTATATCCTCTATGCGCCGGGGAAGATTTTTGACGAGCTCGTTATATCTTCCGGCGGCTTTATCGGCGAATTCGCCCGTCTTTATCCGCCCGTAGGCGTTCAAAGCCTCTTCAAAAAGATTCTTTCCCTCAAGAGTCCTCGCCCTGTAAAAGAGAAGCTCGCCGTCACCGACCTTTTCGGCTTCTCCCTCTATCATGTCAAAATGATAAAGAGCCGAGGTGGGAGAGCCCGTGTAATAATAGGAAAGCGCAAAAAGCCTGTTTGCGGAATAGTCCGCGGCGCTCACATTTTTTAGCGTCTCTATACAGCCATCATAATCCCCGTTATCAAAGAGGAATCCCGCTTTGAATTTGAGTATTTCGTCATATGAACGCGTATCGCCGCTACGGCGGGCGTCCAGTTCAGTTACTACTATTTTATTAAGAAGCGAATTCTTGTCTATCTCGATAATAAGACGCTGAGCTTCCAGAACCTCAATGTTAACGGCGCCCGTCTTATCTATTTTTTCCGGAAGGTCCGGCTGTTTAGCCCCCGTAATTGTTGCGCTTGAAAATACAAGCGCGCTAAGTAAAATCGGATATTTTCTCAAGTAGTTTATCAAGTTTAACGGCCTCCGTCTTTCCGTCAGCGCGGCTCTGTATCTCGCATTCGCCGGTCTTCATTCCCCGCGGCCCCAGCACAATCCTGACGGGAATGCCTATGAGGTCGGCGTCCTTGAACTTTATTCCGGCCGACACATCCCTGTCGTCAAACAGCACCTCGTATTTTTCCGCCAGCGCCTTATATATCTCTTCCGCCTTTTCCATGGCGGGCCCGGTTGACGAGGCCGCTATTATCTCTATCTGATAGGGAGCCATCCCCCTGGGCCATATAATGCCCTTGTCATCGTGATTCTGCGATATCAGCGCCGCCACTATCCTGGAGACGCCTATTCCGTAACAGCCCATCACTATAGGAAGGCCTTTGCCCGCCTTATCCGTGAAGGACGCCTTGAGCTTTTCGGAATATTTCGTTCCGAGATAGAAGGTGTGCCCTATCTCTATGCCCCGGGCGACAAACAGCGGCTTTTCGCATTCGGGACAGGGATCGCCGGCCTTCACCGTTCTTATGTTCATGAACTCGGCTTCAAAGTCCCGCGGGCAGTTGATATTTTTGATATGAGCGTCTTTTTTGTTGGCTCCGCTAACCATGTTACAACCGTATTTAATAGTATTATCCGCGTAGGCCTTTATCTTCAGTCCCACGGGCCCGGAAAAGCCCAGAGGCCCTCCCGTTATCTCCTCTATCTCTTTCTCATCGGCGAGCCTCGCGTCGTCGCCTATTATTGACCGGAGCTTGGCGGGATCGGCGCTGTGGTCGCCCCGCACCAGCACGCAGGCGAAACCCTCAGCCGTCCTGTAAATGAGCGTTTTAATAAACTTCTCTGCCGGCAGTTTGAGAAAGGCCGACACCTCTTCAACCGTCCTCACTCCGGGCGTTGAGACTTCCTCGAGCGGCAGTGGCTCTTCCCTTGTGGTGAGTCCCTCGACTTCGCTCGGGATGCTGAGCCTGTTGAAGCACGAAGTCGAACCGATGGCGGAACTTATGTTTGAATACGCCAGCTCCTGATTCGCACCCCAGCCGCAGCCGCAATAAACGAGCTCTTCCTCGCCCTCATCTGAAGGGGCCATGAACTCGTGCGACTTCGTGCCGCCTATCAGCCCCGTCTTGGCGATGACAGGCACCGCCTCGAGCGACAGCGCCGCGCATATCTTCTTATAGAGCGCGAACATCCTGTCATAAGACAAGCCCGCGCCCTGCTCGTCGGCGTCAAAGCTGTAAGCGTCCTTCATTATGAACTCTCTCGCCCTCATCACGCCGAATCTCGGCCTTATCTCGTCCCTGTATTTCGTCTGTATCTGATAAAATGTTTTGGGAAGGTCCTTGTATGATTTTATGTAATTTCCGGCGAGCTCCGTGATGGCTTCCTCGTGCGTGGGAGCGAGGCAGAATTCCCTGCCCTGCCTGTCTTTGAGGCGCATCAGCTCCGCGCCGTATTCGCCCCAGCGCCCCGTCTGCTCCCATAAACTTTTGGGAAGAAGCGCCGGCAGCAGCACTTCAAGACAGCCCTCGTCGTCGTGCAGGTCTCTTATGACCTTCTCCACCCTGTTGAGCGCTTTTTTCCCCAGCGGCAGCCACTCGTATATGCCCGAGGCGAGTTTTCGTATCATGCCCGAGCGCAGCATCAGGATGTGCGACGGCGTGACAGCGTCAGACGGCACTTCCTTCATTGTCGGTATAAGCGTTTTTGTATATCTCATAACATCACCTTTTGAAGGCAATTATACTTAAACAGACAGACTTTTACAAACTTTTATTATGAAAAATACTGGAAGCGCTCTAAAATCTGCGCCATTTTAAAAATTCCACCCATTATCTGTTCTTCTCATTTACTCAATAAACCGCTCGCCTTGATTGTTATAAACTCTTCTGTCAAAAATTGAGGCCTTTATTTATTTTTGATGTCGTAAGTCTCATATTAAAGGATAGCGCGATAACCACACCGCTCATGTCTAACGAGGCTTTTACATCATTATCATAATCAAAATACGGTACATGGGTTCCTGATGGACAACCGCAGGGAAAAGATTCTTTGGTTTGAAACTTCCCTATTTTTGCGTTATTGTGTCCAACTGTGAGGGTAGTAAAAAAATTTTCGGATAATAAATAGTCTAACCCGCCGCCTATGTGCAACGCGAAACAATCCCCCGCATAAGATGGGCCTGTGTGTGAAATCCCTGTTGTCATGCATGTATATACGAAATTATCTTCCGTCCATTTGACAGAAAGCCATATTAAACCGCTTTCAAAGAAAGGAAATAATTTTGTTTTACTATTTCTGTATCTTTCTCTGCTCCAACGCGGCTTTCCAAAATAATACCTGTACTTGAAAGATAAATATCTCGCTGATATTTCGCTAGCCCCGCTCCAGCCGGGAGTAACAGCCGGAGCGGACACTTTATCCAGGACTGACAAGCCAAGGATATAAGCACTACGCCCTCTCCCTATGCCCAAAGCTATTCCACGCTCATCTATATCGTTATCTAACTCGTCTTGGTGGAATCCGCTCGCCGCCCAGTCGATGTTACGCTTTTGAATATGTTCATTGAAGTCTTTAAACGAAGCTTTATAGTGGCTGCCGCTCACACTCAAAAACGATACTTGTTCCAAATCATCATCATAAAAAGATTCAGCCAGGATTTGTTTTGAAAGAAAAAAAGAAATAAGAACTAATTTTATCAGCAAAGAAAACGCGTGCGGTTTCTGGCATGTTTTGATGATAGCAAAAAAAGCCACTGATTTTTTTCCTACAATTGAACTGCCCTGCCGTCTATGAAAAGTTTGTTGATGATCCCATTGCCGTGCTTGTCGACAATAACTTCCACCGCGACTTTACTGCGGCCGGCCATACTCTTCTCTATTTCCCTGCCTTTGCCTTCGGGAACAAAATAACTTTCAATGCCGTATTTCACAATGCCCCTGCGCTGGATCTTCCCTTTTATGACGACATCCCCTCTCTCTATTTCGTTTTTGGCTTTCATCGCGACAGCCCGCCACGGCGCGCTTTCAGCTTCCCCGAATTCCCCGGCGGGTTCAAGTTTCACATACACCCTGTCGCCGCGCTTAAAATTTGATTCACCCGGAATGCCGCTCAAACTGCTGATCTTGTATCTCAAAATGACATAATCCCCCCGCAGGAAATCCCGCGGGTCAACAGGCACGGTTTCCAGCAGAACTTTTATTCCCGTCGCGAGGATGCGCTGTTTATATCCTATGAGCCCCAGCGCGAGAACCAGCCATAACCCCGCGATGCAAAAAGTGATGTTTTTCCTGCTCATTCAGCGCCCCATTTTTCAATCACCTTTTTTCTCCGCTTTTCAAGATACGCACCGCCGATCAGCATAAACAACCCTGCGATGATAAAAAACCAGGATTTCTCCGTCAGTTCCCAGAAAATATCAACATATCTTGTGATTATAAGGAGAACAAAAATGCCAATGCCCGAATTGAACACCCCCGAACTCCTGATAGCCATCCCGTAAAATATGCTGATAACCGCCAGCAAAAATATTATCGTGTTCATGATCACTGTGTTGGCCGACGCCAGCGCGGGAAAGAACAATATGAAAAGACTGCCCGAAAAAAGAGCGGCCAGGCAGATCAATTCCATCTTAAAAATTTTTGTCCTGACAGGGTGTTTATACAGGTTCCGGATCAGCAAAAGGTATGCCGCGACCACCAGCGCTAAACAGACGATAAAAAAGTACCCATGCTCAAAACCCGCGTTCTGTATCAGCATTTTCTTGAAAGATAAAAGATACGCGCATCCGGCGGCGGTCGCGAAACCGATGCTTTTGTACAGGTCCGCGAAATGTTTTTTGCTCTCACTATGCAGCATCCCTATCAGATACAGGATGACGCCGATAAATAACTGTATGACTAATGTCGTAATGCCGTCGTACTTATCATTGAACACCTTTGAATACGGGTATAACATGAGGTGGAACCACAGGATGGCGCTGAAGATATTGATGCACAGATTTTTTTTAAGCTTATCCCTGTATGTGAAGAAAAACAGCGCCGTGAGAGGAATGAGAAAATAGAGATTCGCCCGCTTTACCGCTGCCGCGTTGAAATAAACTATCTGCCAGGCGATGAATGACAGCGAGGCCGCGGAAAAATATTTTTCCTCTTTTTTGATCAGATAATAAACCAGCAGGCCGCCGCTGATGAATATTGCCAGCCACGAATACTGCCAATGATACTCAACAAAACAGCAGGAAAAACTTGCCGCTAAAAGGCCCAGTATATTGATGTTTACCCCCGCCCCCAGCTTAAACGCCATAGGCAGTATCAGACAAAAAACGAGAACAGGGTAATAATAATTCGCCGCGCTGTTGCTGGAGTTATAAAGGAAATTCCAGGCGATGAGCAGTACGGACGCGAGGAGAAAAACATATTTGTTGTTAAAAAAATACGCCACAGGCAAAACAGGCAGCGCCCATAAGAGCATGATCATCCAGTTATCCGACGAGGGTATGTTGTAGATCTGGCATATCAGTATGATACTGCTCCCCCAGAAAATAGAAGCCAGGAACAACAGGCTTTTTCCGAGCAGAGGATGCCCTTCTTTCTCGTAACTGAAATAATAGCCCGCGAAAAGCGCCGCTATTGTTATCAATAACAGATTTATCGTGCGTATATGGGCGGGGATTTTCCGCCAGTTGGACGCCACCAGGAATATGACGCCCACGCCTAAAAATATAGCGCCGATGATTAGAATGATCTTTACGGCGTCTGTCTTTTTCTTTTGCTGTCCGTTGTCCAGATGATAGAACTGCCGGATCATACCGCTTTGTTCGGTGTTTATGATTTTCTTTCCTTCCCACAGCGGCAGTTGTTTCCCCAGCCAGTCGCCGTGCCTGTTTCCCCCGAATATAGCGATCACGATCGCCCTTATCACCGCATACGCGATGACAAGCATGAGCAGTGATATTATAATACCGCCAATCATAATTCTTTTTCCATTGCTTTACTTTGTTTTTTTATTTCTTTCAAATATCTTATATCTTCTTTGTCTTTGGGCCGGACTGAATATTGTTTTGTTTTTATCAGCGTCGGCAATGTCACTATCGGAATAGATACCCCCTCATAATCAAAATATTTGATGTTTGCATTTTTATATGTTACTTCGCATGCCCGTGCCATTAAGTCTATTACAATTTCGTCGGAAACCCGCACCACTTTATATTTTTCAACATCTCCCGGCGCTATTTGCTCAGCCGCTTTTTCCGGCAAATATTTCAAAGCCTTTTTTATCTTTGATATATTTTCTTCTGAAGTATCAACAAGTATATCTATATCCACAGTTACCCTGGAAAAACCATAGTAATTAACGGCAAAACCGCCAATCAGGACATATTTAACACCGGAATCGTTTAGTTTTTTACAAAGAAAAACTAAATCTTTTGTTGTTAGCAAGCGCGGTTTGCCCCTGTGATTATTTTGAATCGCCATTTATCAGCATCCTTAAAGGTTTTGAATTTAAAAACACCGGTCGGCCAGTTTTTTTTAACTTTTTTGAAGGTGGCAGCGAGCTTAAGGAACTCATTCAACTGCTTGAATCTTTCTGTGGGCGAGGATGACAGCGCATTTGCCACATTGTATTCTAACTCCGCTTTCCCAGTCACAGGAGCGCTCTTCCCATCCGGCCGAATAATTAACATACCTTTGAGCTTTTTCATTTGCTTTATAATACCAATTGCCCCGCCCAAACATCAAGAGACAAAATCTATAAATCGCTGTCTAGTATCGCCATCGGCATGCCGGGCTTTTTAAAACCCTGCGCCCCGGCGGCTGATAATTTTTTATTTCCAAAAACCCCGCGCGCTCCAGCACTTATCCAACTTCAGTGAACATGAGCGCGCCTTTTAAAATAAATTTATTGACATATTCGGAACAGCTGAATCTGTAAAGAAATCTTTCCATCCCATAATATTGAAGGATTTCCGCGAAAGGTTTGCCCGTTTCCCTCGCCTTGTTCTGAAGACGGGCTCGCACAGAAGCCTTTATATTTGTGATCTCATTCTTCATATCATGGCCTCAAGAATGGGCTGAACAATAGCCGTAACCCGGCAAAGTTTGGCATATTTCATTATCCGGGCAGGTTTCTCTCCTTTTTCCCGCACAGCTGTTTTAAGCGCTTCCCGGGCGACATTAATGCCTATCTTACTACGAAACTTAAAGCAGTCGGCGATCGTTTTAGCTATATTGTAAATTTTGACCTCGTGCCCGCCTATATCATATTTTGTTATACCCGCCGACCAGGTTTTTGACGAGAAACGGTAAAAATGCACCGGCGGATATTTTATTATGTTAGCGTGATGGCCGCGCGGAATAGCCGCATCAACATATTTCGGGATCTCGTCTGTCAGTTCATGGTATGAAAGAGCGGAAAGCAGGCAGATAACCCCCTCCGGCGCTTCAAGAGCGACTGATACAAGATCAGGATTTGAAAGTGTTATGCCGCTCGACAGCTTATATAGGCCCCTGTTTATCTTTTGTATCCGGCCTGAATTCAGCGTGTCCCTGATGATGATTTTATTAAACCCCGCCTCTATGATTTCGGCGTAACTTGCTATGCCGCCCTTGTTTCGCAGATAATTGATCAGTTTTTTTTCTTTTTCCATAATTCCCTAATCCTATACACTTATTGATAAGTGTATAGCTTTAGGGATGTTTTGTCAAGTGGGCAGTCGCGTCAATGCGGGATGAAGATCCCTGCTTTTCAATGTAGATCGCTGTCCAGTATCGCCATCGGCATGCCGGGCCTTTTGAAGCCCTGCGCCTTCATCATTCCCTTGACCTGCATTTCCACCCAGCCCGGATCTTTAGCGGCTCTACGGTAAAGCCGGGGCATTGAGATAGGGTCTATCGCCACTCCAAGAATAATGATAGGTTTTCGTTCGTCTTTCGCTTCCGTGATTTTCTTTTTCATTTTCTCTCCTTTTGTTCTGTTAATCAAAAACCCATTCTCCTTGAGGATTTGCAGTTGAGTGCTTCAAACTTTTGAACTGGTCGCAATTTGCGACCAGTTCATCTTTTTCGTTATTTGATAATTTAAACATAAAATCCTCAGGGTGGTATTCACTCCGGCGCTATTAAGCTTTCTAAAAATTCCGCGATGTCGCCGTAGATTTTATTATCGCTCTTGTTTAAAACGCCGACCCATTTTTTTATCATGGCCGGATTAATTTCAATATTCCTTTTGACGCGCCGGCCCCGATGAATTAACTTTTCCGCCAGTCTTATCTTAATCAATTCCGTGGGCTTTCTGTTTTCTTTTTCTGAAAGTTCCATGAGCCGCTTGTAAGTGAATATCCCTATGGCTTTTTTAATCTCCTGCGAGTTTAACTTTTCCAGCTTTTCAAACAGCGGTTTTTCCTCATCATTGAACGCGATGCACAAATTCTTCGTGTGCCGCTTCCCGTCCCCGTCTATCAGCGGGAAGTACACCGACAAATATTTTCTTTTCTTTTTTTCATTGCCACCTTTTCTCATTTCAATCCTCCTTTTCTTCTAATGATTTACGTCCTTCCAGCATTTTTTGTGTTTTCTTTAATTCTCCGGCAAGTAATCTCACGTCCGGTAAAACAGTCTTATATTCCGCAGTCATAACTTTGTTCGGTAAATCTTTAAGCGCATATTTCGCAAGCGATTCATTTTTTTGAGCGCAAAGGATCAATCCGACAGGAGGATTTTCACCGGTATTTGTCCAGTGTTCTTTCGCATAGTTCAGATACATGTGCATCTGCCCGGCATCAGCGTGTGTGAATTCCCCGACTTTTAAGTCAACAACTACAAGGCATTTTAACCTTCTATGAAAAAACAAGAGGTCAACCCTGTACCACTTATCCCCGATTCGTAAACGTTTTTGACGGCTTATAAACGCGAAGTCTTCTCCTAGTTCAAGAAGGAATTTCTCCAAATGTAAAACAAGAGCTTCTTCAAGAGCGCCTTCGGAATATTCATCCTTAAGACTTAGAAACTCCAGAACACATGGATCTTTTATCTCTTCTTCAGGACTTACAATGTCTTCTTTTAAGGCAATAGCCCCTTCTTGAAGCATCTTTGCCTTATTGCGGGACAGCGCCGTTCGCTCATAAAACATTGAATTGATCTGTCTGTTTAACTGGCGGATTGACCAGCCGCATCGGAGGGTTTCGTCTTCATAAAATTTCCGGGCACTGTCATTTTTCACAGACAGCAAGGCAACATATGCCGACCAGGGGAGAGGAAAATACTTGACTGCATCCTGAATATTAAGAATAGATTTACGCGACAGTGTCGCGTAAATTAAGTCTCCTTGAAAATATGTATAAAAAAGACGCATTCTTTGCAGATTATCCACGCCAAACCCTCGGCGAAATTTGGTTGTTAAATCAGCAGAAAGTTTATTAATCAATCCCTTCCCATATTCTGCCCTTTTCTTTCCGGCCTGCTCAAGTTCAACAATCCTTCTGCCTATCTCCCAGTAAGTTGCCGTCATAACAGCATTAATTGATTTCGCGGAATATCGCCGGGCATCATTAATAATTTCAAGAATATTTTTAAGAACTGAGCTATACCCTATTACTGGGGACTTGGTAGCTTTAATCACGGCTTGTCCGGATTTCTTTTTTGGTTTCATTACCCCAGTTCCTCTATATCACTGACATAAACTCTTGGACAACTTCCCTCATTATCAAAATCAACACAGCTCCCGTACGGCCCGGCAATATCCAAAGCTTTTTCGCTGGCGTCATCTTCATCTTTAGCGTCGACAGTTATTACTGCTGATTCCCTCTTGTCTCGTTCCAGCTTAACTTCATATTTCATATTGCCCTCCTTTTTTCTTCCTTTGCTGTATTTTATCACAATGTGATATACTTGTCAAGCGCCCGTACGAGTGCGATGGCGGCGGACAGCGAGATGCGGAATGCATCCAGCTTAATTCGTGACGCAGTGCGTCACATTTTGGATAGGAAAGATAAAATTGCCTGATGTTGCGCAAAAGTGTGTCCAGCTTAATTCTCGACGCACTGCGTCGAGAATTGGATACGTCTGATAGAATTTACGCATATTCCATAAATTACTGCTATCAAATCCTTGTGATATACTTGTCAAGCGCCCGTAATGTGTGTCGGGCCGCTTAAGTTTGCCGGCCCTGAAATGTCTCAGGCCTATTGTCTAATTCTGTTTTGCGCTCTGCACCTTATTATACGCTTCGTTGATCTCGGCGGCTTTTGCGTTTATTAATTCATGGGCGACAGGATCTATGCCGGCGAATCTGTCCGGATGATATTTCAGCATAAGTTTTCTGTAAGCTTTTTTAATCTCGTCCAAAGAAGCGTTGTACGGAAGTTCCAATATGTCATAATACTTTTTTA
>Ga0180732_1000274_pt1 | contig 47834 bp, 51 predicted proteins | sample KR11_01MetaG_FD_148674 | JGI IMG/M metagenome (GOLD analysis project Ga0180732, IMG submission 148674) | Groundwater microbial communities from the Olkiluoto Island deep subsurface site, Finland - KR11_0.1 MetaG | ecosystem: Environmental > Aquatic > Deep subsurface > Groundwater | place... | reverse complement strand
ATGTCACGTCCATCCGGAAATGTATATCCCCCCATAGTGATATATAAAACACACGGAGATTATTTTCAGCAGGTGCCAGTATATTTATCTTTAGACAAGACAAGAGTTACTGGATATCCATGAATAGAGAAAATGGGGACCACTTATCCAGATCAACTTCATAAAGATTATCTGTTAAGTAATGGTTTTGTGGGGAGCAATACGGGATTTTTAAACATAACTTTTGAAGAATATGCTAATCTCGGGAATACTCCATCTTCAGCAGAATTATTCGCAATAATCTTAGATGATAGTCCTTTTATTGAAATGTATTATTGTGGCAATATCAAACCGATTATTTGGGAATTAAATGTAATTATAGGATTGGGCCTGATAGATAATTTGTGTCAGCAGATTGAATTCTAAAGGACCACAGTAATTTTTAAAAGTACGAGTAAAAGTACGAGGACCACTTCGTAAACTTGCGTGGCCAAATTAGGGACATAAATCCCTCCAGCTTCTATGATCTTGTTTCTAGCGTTGTCCACGAAGGCCAACACAATAGAAACCCCCTTGTTTTACAGGGGTTTTAGAGTTTAAGAAATTAGAAATTTGTATAAATTTGTGATAAAATAGAATAATTAACAATAAAATATGTCTAACATCAAAAATTATTTCAATAAAGGGATTTCTGCACCCATAGCTTTTTTCGTGATAATTTTATTAGCTTTAGTAGTTGGGATTGTGGCTTGGTGTTTTGGTCAAAATCAGAACGCTAATCCAGCAACAGTCCAGACAGTTAGCCCAACAATAACTCCAGACCTTACCCCCACTACCACTCCTGCTCCAACCATAACGCCTATAGTAGATTTAAGTTTTGAGACATTTATAGATGGATTAAGGGAAGTGATGGTGCCTTATCATGAGGACTTAAAAATTTTTGAACGTGAATATATTGGTGAACATAGAGGTTTCCCCTGGATAAATGAAAATAATGACGTTGATCTTATTAAGGGATATTCTTTTTATGCCGCATATTTAGTTGATAGGCCTGTTATAAATAATTGTAGTGATGGCATAATAACTTATTTAGAAAAAACGCTTACTCCTAATGCAAAAAACAGCAGAAACGAAGCAAAATTATTGGCTTTTGAAAGAGACAATATAAAGTGTGTTTTCAATTCTTTTGATCTAGATTTAGAATGTGGAGACGCCGCGGAAAGCACTACTCCTGAGTATTATAGAGAAATTTATAATTTCTGGAATCCGAACATGGAGACACAGATAGATCTCTATATATATGAGGTAATTGACGATTTTGCAGTCGTTGCTGGGAAAGGTTACGCAGCTCTCTTGAAAAGAACAGAAAGTGGATGGATAGAGATTACTGGAACCCAAGATTTATGGGAATGTGAGGTAATATTTGAGCACAATGTTCCTCCTTCTCTTGTTGACAATGAATGTTTCTTCTATGATACTACTAGAGAATATTGGGGCTATAATGAAGAATTGGGTAAGTGGGAAAAAGGGTATGAGTCTGACGAGGATAAGGGTTAAATTTTTATTAAATGATAAAATGGTGTTAACTCTGGCTTTTACGATAAAACATAGATGACCGAGAGGGGCCAAGGGAATCGCTTTTTGAGCGGATTTTTGTTAGAATGAAATAATGATAAAATGGTGTAAGAAACAAATATACATTATTACTAAAAAGAATTTCATTTCTGTTTTCTTATGGCTTTTTGCCATTTTCTTTTTTATTCTAGAGAATTTTATAGATACAGATTATAGTATTTCTTCATTCTTGTTAGCCTTAGCCATAGGTCAAGAAATTGGTTATCTAGTAGCAAAAGCAAAGTTCAAGAATAAATAAATTTATTATAGTTAAAAAATAATTTATAAACATGATTATAACATTATTTGGTTCATGGATTTTGGCAGCCATTGTTTTATTTTTGGCCCAAAAGCCCAAAGAAAAAAGAACGAGAATTTTATTAAGAACATTAGGATTCCTTTTATTTTTATGGCCGTTCATTCAGGGAATACTTAATAATTACATATTTAAAAAGTAGATAGAGTCCCAATAGGAAAAAATATGTCGTGCGGGGTTTGTTCCCACACGAATTTTGTAAGATTAGAGAGTGACTCTTTCTGAATTAAAATATTCGTCTAAAAATTCTTTATTGGATAGAAAAACCCTTGTTTTGCAGGGGTTTTTGGGTATAGAGGGCGTGAGTAGTAGAACTTTTTTCATATTCTGATATAATAAAAGCAAGTAATAAGAGAAATATGAATAAAATAAATTTATTTTCCAAACAATCTTTTTTGCTTTGGTTTTCTGCTACTACTTACGCTATCACAGCAGGGATATTTATACCTCGCATAGTTGATATTGTCCTGACTGGACGGTTACCGTTTACAATTACGGTTATGGTCGGGCCAATATCTATTATTAGAGAAATTTTTATGTTTATTTCTCCGTTAATCGGGATATGGATAGGGGTCTTTTTAAGTGCTAAATATCTTTTTAGACAGCAGATAGCTCGCGGAGGCAAGGTTTTTATAAAAATTGCTACAGGTTTATTGTTGATTATTTTCTTGGCGATACAAATTTTGTTTTCTTATGGAAACACCTATGAAGATCTTAGTGGGTTAATATCAATAATTATATCGATTATTATATTCTATTTTTTGAGTAAAAAATATGTCCAAAGGTATTCTTCTAAGCAAATGCCTGGAGAAATAGAAAAAACAGAGAAGCAAGACTATTCTTTAGCCAAACAACCAAAATATATGCGCAAAGTTTTCTTTTTTGGTCGCGATATCTCTTTCTTAGTGATTTTAGTGTTGAATTTAATTTTAGTTTTTGGAGCCTTATTTTTATTACCCTCTGTCTTTACTTCCCAAAATTATCCTGCTTCTGGATGGATGTCTGTAGTGGAGGCAAGCGACTATGTGTCTGCACAGAAAGTAGCATTTCTTATTGCCCTTGGACTATCTTTCATATTTTTATTGTTTTTTAATATTAAAAGAGTAAGGGGCCGCGGGTTGTTGAATTTACTTTGTCTGTTTTTGATTCTTTTTGTCGTTGAATTCGTTTTTATGGGGTTGATATCTTCTCCGTATGAGTGCTATTCTGGTATATATATTCAGCCCAAAGCCGTAGTATGTATTCGTACGATTGATTATATTCCGACGATTTTTCTCTTTTTGCCGCTAATCTACGCCGTAGCCGATGTTATTAATAGGGAAAAGGGAAGAAAAATAACTACAAAGAGAGTGATTACATTATTTTTAGGAATGTTATTTTTTTGCATAATTCAGAAATTTATTTTTATTATAGGCACTATGGCCCTTTAGGCAAAAAGAAAAAATTGCGTTAACTCTGATTTTTATGATAAAATATAGTGGGATAAAGCGCATAGTAAAACATGATAAACTAAACCTGTGGAGCTAAATTAGGGATATAAATCTCTCCAGCTTCCATAATCTTGGTTCTAATGTTGTCTACGGTGGCCAATATGCATTTTAATAAATCAAAGGATCGCTTTTTAGGCGGTTTTTTAGTATAATGACAAGTGATGAGAAAAGAATTAAACAACTACGCTTTTATAGATAGTCAGAATCTCAATTTGGGTATTTTGGAATTGGGCTGGAAATTAGATTTCAGGAAATTTACGATATATCTTAAAGAAAAATATGGAGTATCAAAAGCGTATCTTTTTATAGGATACTTACCCGAGAATCAAGATATGTATAGATCTCTTCAAGAATATGGATATCTGTTGGTTTTTAAGCCAGTCCTCAAAAATAAAGATGGAGCTGTAAAGGGCAATGTCGATGCGGATTTGGTTTTACGGGCCATGATTGATTTTGATAAATATGATAAGGCTGTAATTGTGACAAGCGACGGGGATTTTTATTGTTTAGTTAAATATTTGTATAATAAGGAGAAACTGGCAAAAGTATTAAGTCCAAGCCATAAAAATTGTTCTATTTTATTGACTCGAGCCGCAAAAGAGAAAATTATTTTTATGGATAATCTTAGGGCAAAGTTAGAGTATCGGAAATGAAAAAGCACTGCTAAGGGACGAAACCCAGAGAAGTGCCTTCTCGTCGTGATTCTATTTACAGTATAGCAACCCATTATATTTTGTCAATAGTTTTAGTGTGGATAATCAGGACGAGTAGGGCGGGCATGTTTCCGATTTTTTGTGGCGCTTCATTTATGATAAAATGTAAGAGACCGAGAGGGGTTGTTTCTAAATTAAAATATTCGTTTAAAAATTTTTTGTTGGATAGAAAAACCCTTGTTTTGCAGGGGTTTTTGGGTATAAAGAGAATGGGCTCATTGAAAAACCTTTGTTTATAACATAGAATAAGAAAATGATTAAATCTTTAATTAAAAAAATAATTCCTAGCTTTTTATTAAACTGGTATTACCAGTTTTTTCCTGCGCTTGGAGCATTGATTTATGGTTTTCCTTCTAAAAAATTAACAGTCATTGGGATAACAGGCACTAATGGCAAATCAACTGTTGTAGAGCTTTTAACTTCTATTTTCCAGCAGGCAGGACTTAGTGTTTGTTCAATTTCTTCTATAAGATTTCAGATTAAGGATAAGGTTTGGCAGAATAAGTTAAAAATGACAATGCCTGGAAGAATGAGAATCCAGAAATTTTTAAGAAAAGCAGTTAATCAAGGATGTGAATACGCAGTGCTTGAAGTAACTTCAGAAGGAATTAAGCAATTTAGGCACCAAGGCATAGATTTTAAAACAGCAGTGCTTACCAATTTAACAAAAGAGCACATAGAGTCGCATGGCAGTTTTGAAAATTACAAAAAAGCTAAAGCAGAGTTGTTTAAAAAAGCTGATGTTTTGATTGTTAATTTAGACGATAAGAATTCTGATTATTTTTTATCCTTTAATGCAGAAAAGAAATATGGCTATACATTAAAAAACGAAAAAAGAGATTTTAAAGTATTCAAACCAGAAGACATTGGGTTTAATCTGAAATTAAAAGGGGAGTTTAATGTTTATAACGCTCTGGCTTCTGCCTCTGTCGCTTTATCTGAAAATATATCTATTCAAGATATCAGAGTTGGATTAGAAAAAGTTGAATATATTTCAGGCAGATTGGAAAAAGTAATTCATAAACCTTTTTCTGTGTTTGTTGACTATGCCCATACTCCTGATGCTTTAGAAAATGTCTATAAGACGATAAAGCCAGAACAAGGGAGAATGATTTGTGTTTTAGGTTCTTGCGGTGGTGGCAGGGATAAATGGAAAAGAAAAGAATTTGGAGAAATATCTTCTAAATACTGCGATGAAATAATTTTAACTAACGAAGATCCATACAACGAAGACCCAAATCAGATTATTGAAGATATTTCTAAACATACAATCAAGCAACATAAAAAGATTATTGACAGAAAAGAGGCAATAAAACAAGCCATTGGTTTAGCCGATAACAATGATGTTGTTATTATCACTGGAAAAGGAAGTGAACCATGGATGGTTGTTAAGGACAATAAAAAAATCCCTTGGGACGATCGAGAAATAGTTCGCGAAAACTTTAATAGAACAAATTAATAATTAAGAAAATGCCCCCAAGACGAGGGCATTAGAACGCTCTGTGATCAGTCTCCTTTGAGTAAGAACCAGCTTATCAGAAGCAATGAGACTGAAATTCCGCCCGACAAACTTACTCTTTGGGTTACAGCGCCTCTGTCGATGATTCCGAAGATTACTGTCACCAAAACACCAAGGAGACCAATAGCTGACAAAATGAACTTTAGCGTGAATGTGCGCTTCACAATACCACCTCCTTTTTGGATACTAACCCTAAGTTAAATAAATTTCAAGTATGACGGATTTACAAAAAGCAATTCAGCACTTTAAAAAGAATGATTCAATTCTTTTTTCAGTTTATAAAGATGGAAATATTAAACAGTTGAAGCCGATTAAAAAAGAACAATATTTTGCAAATCTTTGCGAATCAATTGTTTATCAGCAATTATCAGGCAAGGCCGCGTCAACAATTTATTCTAGATTTGAAGCCCTTTTTTCTAAAAAAGAAATTACTGCGAAAAAGATATTGAAAATCTCTGATGAGAAGTTCAGGTCAGTTGGGCTTTCCCAGCAAAAAACAAAATATATTAAAAGCTTGGCTCAACACACATTAGACAAAGAATTGGACTTTGATAAATTTAATAAATTATCTGATGAAGAAATAGCAGAACAGTTAATTAAAGTAAAAGGAATTGGTCCATGGACAGCAGAAATGTTCTTAATGTTCGGGCTGGCAAGACCAAATGTATTTTCTAAAGGAGATTTAGGAATTAGAAATGGGATGAAAAAACTATACGGGAAAGAATTATCAGATAAACGAATAGAAAAATGGTCTCCATATAAGACCTACGCTTGCCTTCTATTATGGAAGAGTGTTGATTAAAATACTTGTAATTCTAAGGCTTTTCAGTTAAGTGTAGTTGCGCCACGACTAAAATTAATAAATTTATAAAGTATTTTTTTGCAGAGAATAAATGGTCGTAATTTGGAAAATAGTAGTCGGATAAGTATATGTCGCGATAATCACTAGGAAAGGAAATGAGCCGCGGATGTACGCGGTTTAAGGGAAGAATATTTTATGGAGCTACAGAAAAATAGTTCGTGAATTTTTGAAATCCAAAGATAGCTTTGGATTATAGAACATTAGTGATATTATAGAAATGATAGAATTAATATAATAATATGAATAGGATTAAAACAATAATAATAGTTTTATTGGCTCTATTTGCTGTTCAGGGTTTTGTTATAGTAATAGAAGATTATTTAGGCGCAGAAGGAATAACTTTGGCTTTTGGCATTGAAGCCAGTGATGCTAGGCCGGAGGTCGATTTCGCCAGCATTACAGATGGCCAGATTTTACGTGAATCGATAGATATCAGGTTAAAAGTAAAAGATGCTCAAGAGATTGATGTTTATATTAAACGGTTAGGAAGCCTAGCTAACATATATTTGGGTTCTGCCATACAAAGAGGAGGAGGCAACAACTGGGATTATCTTTGGGATACAAAGATTATTCCGAATGGTAATTACGAGATTTTTGTTGAGATAACTAATAAATACGGCACATATCAAAGCCAATCCCTCAATTTGACGATTAAAAACTATATTATTCCGACTCTGGAATCTGAACAAAGGGATCAAGAGATAGCGGAAATTACGGAAAAAGTTTCTGAAAAAGAAGAAGATATAATAGAGACAGAACTCGAAGCAAGGAATCAAATTGTTCAACAGGTTAATGATGTTATAAAAAAAGAATTGTCCATAGGGCTTTCTCAAGAGACAGAGAACTCCCTCACAGAAGAATTGAGCAGCGCCATAGGGGGAGATTTAAATGAAATTAGTGTTTCTGTCCAGCAAGAGGTTGAGAAGAAAGAAAAGATAGACGAGAAAGAGAAGGCAAAAAGTAAACTTGATAAGAAAATAAAAGAAGAAGAGGAAGATCTGCGGGCGATAGAGGAACAAGAGTCAGAAAAAATGTTTGAAGAAACAGTTGAAAATATTAAAAACGAAAAAAGAGCGGTTATTGAAAAGAAAAAAGTTGAAAAAGAACAGATTGTGAAAGAGATTGAATCAGAAAACACAGAACTCTCTAATCTTAAAGAAGCTAAAGAGGAAAAGAGGGTAAGGGTGGTTGAAAATATCCTAAATATAGTAACCAAGATTACCGGAGAATCCTCAACAATTTCCCAGCAGCTTTCAATTAATGTTGTAAAAGAGATTGAGGACTTAGAGCAAGAGGTAAGCCAAAAAAAGAAAGATAGAATTGAATTAGAAAAACAAATATTGACAGACAGTGATGGTGATGGCTTGCCTGATTCTATAGAGGTGGAGATGGGTTCGGACAGCATGAATCCTGATAGCGACGGGGATGGCTATTTAGACGGTGAAGAAGTAGCCATCGGAGCTGATAGTATGACTCCCAGCACAGACAAGGAAATGGTTTTTCAGGATCCTCGCAAAATAAAGCCTATAAAAGAAGATGTATTCACAATTGAAAGAGCAGAGATTAAAAAATCAGAAGTTACTCAAAAAGAGATTTTCAGGATAGAGGGGAAGGGTTTGCCTAATAGCTTTGTAGCTATCTATATTTACTCTACGCCTATTATAGTAGTTACTAAAATTGATGAATACGGCAGATGGATTTATGAGTTAGATAAGCCGCTTGATCCAGGTGAGCACGAGGCCTATGTAGTTCTAACTAACAATAAAGGAGAGATTATTGTTCGTTCCGAGGCCTTTAGGTTTATAAAATCAGGAGCTAGTGTTTTACAGTTAGTGCCTGGACTTTGGGCTAAAGCATCAGGAGCAGGAGATATAATTTCGCCCTATCAGGCTTCAAGAAATATTTTTGCAGTTTTAACAGCAAGTATTATTGTTCTGGCTTTAGTGATTGCTTTATTCATGGTAGGTTTTTTGAGCCGAAGAAAAGTAAAAGAATATCCATCTTCTTCGGGAGACTCTTTATAAAATGTTGAGCTTGATAAAAAAAGGATTCAATTTTGTTAGGGCAAATCCCAGCTTGCTTGTTTCTTTGCTTTTAATCATTGTTATCCCAGCTTTGATTTTTTTTCTGAGCTCTTATCTAGCTAAAAACTTCCAAGAGAGCATGGATTTAACTTTACAGAAAGAAGCTTTGGCCATACAGGGCGTTCTTTCGCCTTATGTTTTCGAATATTATAATGAACCAATCCTTCTACAAGATAGGGTGAGTTTTTTGACCGAGCAGAATCCAGATTTATCTAGGATCAGAGTTTTTTTGCCAGCAGAAGATGAAAAGTTTAAAATTATTGCTTCTCACAGTAGAGAGGAAGTAGATGACAGACATGAAGAAACAGCCCTAACTCTGTCTTGGCATAAAACTCAGGCTATTGCTTTTCTAGTAGAAGAGGGTGGAGTGAGATATTGGCGAGCTGTTAGCCCTTTTTACAATTTAGAGAATGAAAAAGTTGGGTTAACGAGCATAGACCTTTCTTTAGAGAGTATCGATGCCGCGGTAACCGAAGAGCTGGAAAGAGCATATTTCTTTGCACTGATTGCTATGATTTTGATTCTTTTTTTGGTTATTCACCATACTCATCTTTTCCAATATGTTAATTTGTTCCATAGACTACGCGAGTTAGAAAAATCTAAAGATAGTTTTATGAACATGGCAGTTCATGAATTGCGCTCGCCAATGGTAAATATTAAGAATTATTTAATTGAATTTAAAAGGGAGGTAGAGAACAAACTCAATAAAGCAGAGCTTGAGGATATTTCTCGAGCAGAAATCTCAGCCAAGCGATTAGACACTTTGATTGAAGATATTTTAAATGTTGTCAGAATTGAACAGGGTCAACTTTCTTTCGACCCTCAAGAAGTTTCTCTTGTCACGTTGATAGGAGAAGTAGTTCAAGAACTAAGGGGTAAGGCCGAAGACAGTGGGTTAACTCTAGAATTTGATTTGAATGCCAACAAAGAGGTTATAGCGTCTATTAATCCAAACCGCTTCAAGGAGGTCATTTATAATCTTTTAGATAATGCCATTAAATATACTTTCAAGGGTAAAGTGAGAATAAAAACAGAAAAAGACTTGCCAAGACGCAAATTTTATATTATTATCGACGACACTGGTATTGGCATTTCCGCGGAGGATCAGCAAAAGATTTTTGAAAGATTTTATAGAGTAAAAAGTAGGGAAACCTCTGATATCATTGGCACAGGATTGGGTCTATGGATAGTAAAACATCTTTGCAAAAGATTAAAAATTCCTATTTTGTTAGAAAGCATTAAGGGCGTGGGTTCAAAATTTATTATAGTTTTTCCTTTAAGAGAGCAATAAGAATTTTTTCTTTAATTTATGTTTAAAAAAGAATTTTCTCCGAATTTACGCAAACATATCCGTAAAGAAAAAGCCCGTATCAGACGGGAAGTTTTAGATTTAGACAAACAAGAGGAATTGATTAAAGGACTTTATGTAAAACTTAATCCTGAAAAGATAGAAAGAAAGGCAGATAAAAGGATAGAAGAAAAAAAAGAGCTCAAGAAAGTTGTGAAAAAAAATAAGAAAGAAGAAAAGCCAAAAAAACAGGAAAAACCAAAAGAGAAAAAAGAAAAAAAGCCGGACAAGAAGCAAAAAGATAAAAAAGATGACGATAAATGATATTTATAATTTAGCAATAGAAACAGGGATTAAGGCGGACTTGAGGGGAAGACAGGGCGTTGAAAAAGCTCTTCAGAGAAAAAGAAAAAGATTTGACTCTTTGCTTGATAAAGAAAAACAGGATTTTGACCAAGAAATGCTTAGAAATCCATATTCTGATTCAAGAATTTTACATATTGCAGAAGATAAAGAGATTAAAAAGATATTAGTTGGAATTGATGTAGATCCGGCAGAGCTTTTAATAGCAAAACAATTAGGAGTTGATTTAGTTATTTCTCATCATCCTTTGGGCAAGGCACTGGCTACCCTACACGAAGTTATGGAATTGCAGGCAGATGTTTTGAATAATTATGGTGTGCCCATAAACATTGCAGAAAAATTAATGAAAGAAAAAATTTCAGAAGTTGCTAGGGGGCTGAATAAAACAAATTATCAAAGAACTATAGATTCTGCCAAACTTTTGAACATTAATTTAATTTGTTTGCATACGGTCTGTGATAACTTAGCAGCTAATTTTCTTAAAAAAGAAATTGAGGATAAACAGCCAGAAATTTTAGGAGATATAATTGAAATTTTGGAAAATATTGAAGAATATAAAATAGCTAAAGAAAATGGAGCTGGGCCAAAGATATTTGTCGGCTCAAAAGAGAATCATTGCGGGAAAATTGCCCTTTCAGAAATTACTGGTGGCACAGAAGGAAGTCCTAAGATATACGAGAAAATGGCTCAAGCAGGCATTGGCACAATCATTGGAATGCATGTTTCAGAAGACAATAGAAAACAAGCTGAAAGCTCTTTGGTAAATATTGTGGTTGCTGGGCATATGTCCTCTGATTCCTTGGGTGTCAATTTGTTTTTAGATAAACTGGCAGGAATAGAAATTGTTCCCTGCTCTGGGCTAACAAGAGTTATAAGAAATTAAAAATTTTAAGCATTTTATCCAAAATCTCGCTATGGCGGGATTTTAGTTTTTCTGTTAAGATAATTTAATGAAAAAAGAATTTAACAAAAAAAAGTTTGAGAACAAGAAGTCGGCATTTAGGACTCCGTCAAGGTTTATTGCTAAAAAATGTCATCAAATAAGAAAAAAAGGATAAATATACTTGGCGTTTTAATTTTGGAAATAATAATTTTCTGCGTAATTCTGTGTTTAGGATTATATTCAGCCATTGAGGCAAAAAAGATTATAGCTGAAGAGAATTTTGAAATTCCTATTTGAGCAAAATTCATATATGTCTAATTTTTTCAATCGGGTCGGACCGTATTACAATATTATTCCTGTTTTGTTAAGGAGTAATTATTCTTTTATTGGGAAAGAAATGGTTCTTAACAAAGGCGAGAAAGTTTTAGATGTTGGGGGCGGCACAGGGAAGGTAGCTAAAGAAATAGTAGATTTATTCGATGCAGAGGTAACGATTCTGGATTCCTGCGAATCTATGCTTAAGAGAGTGAAAAATCATCCTTGTATTAATATCATTCGTGGAGACATAGAGAAAAATGCTCTCAAAGATAAATCTTTTGATGTTATTCTTTGCATAGACACCTTACACCATTTGTCTAATCCAAAATTAGGTCTTGAGCAGATGTATCGCATTCTTAAACCTGGTGGTACAATTTTTATTCAAGATTTTGACATCACAAAAATTCGGACCAGGATTTTAAATTTCATAGAAGAATATTTCTTAGGCGAACCAGCTAATTTCTATTCTCCGCAAGAATTAGGCAAGTTATTAAAAGGAGTGGGCTTTAACGGTTCTTCCAAACCTATTTTATGTATACAGTATTTTTATATTGGTAAAAAGTATGAATAAGCTTTATTCCTTAATTAAGCTGTTAATAAGATTTATTCAGTTATTGGTTTGTGGTAGATTAGTTCGTTTAAAGGATATCAGGCAAACCTATGATGACATCAGTGGAAGTTATAATGAATTGTTTCTTGAGAAGATGGGAAAGCATACTGTTGAGCTCGTCCAAGAACTAGAAGCAGTTGGCCATTCTAAGATTTTAGACTTAGGGAGTGGGACTGGCTATTTCTATGAATATTTGAGAGAGAGTTGTCCCGAATGTCGGATTACAGCAATAGATTTTTCGCCAAAAATGATGAAGTTTGCTAAAGCATCAGCAGTCAATGGAAAGGGGATATTTATTTGCGGCGAGATGCTTGGAGAGATAAATAAACTACCAGCAGATAGTTATGATATTGTCGTATGTGCATGGTCGCTAGGATATACATATCCTAGAAAACTATTAAGACAAGCGTATAGGGTATTAAAGAAAAATGGAAGGATTGGAATAATTATTAATACCAGAAACAGTATTCCTGAAGCGAGAAAGCTTTTCTGGAAGACCTTGTTTAAATATCCTCATAAGATGCAAAAGATTATGTTTGAATTGTCCTGGCCCAGAAATAAAGATGATTTGTCTCGATTGTTAGCTAAATCAGGCTTTAAAAATACTCGGAACTGGCACAAAGAAGAACCTTTTGTTTTTATAAATGGAGCAGATGCTGTCAATTGGATTTTTAATACTGGCGCCTTAGCTGGTTATGATCAGATTCTAGATATAAAGAATGATATTGAATTGTTCAATTATTTCGTTAAGAATTGGGAGAGTGATTCTTCGGACAATATAGTAATTACTCATAAATTTGTAGCAGCAATAGCAAAAAAATGAATATTAGAAAACTTTGGATTTTTATCCAAATATTATTTAATAAAAAAGCTCGTAATAGCATTTGGAGAATCCATAAGAGAATGGGCTCAGATGACAGTTATTCGGCAGATAGAGCCAGCAGATCCTTGTGGAGTTTCTTGTGTCATGAAAGGATAATTAGATTTAGTAATGTCTATGTAGTTAACTCATTTTTTCCTCCTTTTCCAGGGAAAGCATTTGAGCAGATTTTTAATGGCACCTCTCATATGGATAAAGAGCTTTTCAAAAATTATAAGATTGGGAAAAAGGTGGCTCCGCTTTCCTGTTATATCGCTGCCACCAACTCTTGCCCCTATCATTGCTGGCATTGTTCAGCAGCTGATCGCAAACTGAACGATAATATGTCAACAGGAGCATTAAAGAGTTTAATCAGAGATTTGCAAGACATGGGCACAGCAATCATTGGTTTTACAGGAGGGGAACCTCTTCTGAGAAATGATTTAGTAGAGATTATTTCTTCAATCGACGATAGGTCTGTTTCTTTAGTGTTTTCATCTGGTTATGATTTAACAAATAAAAAAGCACAAGAACTCAAAAAAGCAGGTCTTTTTGGTTTTGCTGTAAGCATTGATCATTATGATCCAGACGAACATGATAAAATCAGAGGATACAAAGGTGCTTTTGATAAAGCGATTGAAGCTGTTAAGGCCTCTCTTGGTGCAGGGCTTTTTACTATAATACAAACAGTAGCTACGAAAGGTTTGCTGAATACAGGAGGCATCTGGAAGATAATTGATTTGGGCAAATCATTGGGAGTACATGAAATCAGAATTATGGAGCCGATTAAAAGCGGTAAGTTAATTGGAGAGAAAGGTGTTTTTCTTAATGATGACGAGAGAAAGCAGCTTATTTCCATTCACAAAAAAGGCAATAAGATAAGAGGATATCCCATTATTACTACTTTTGCTCATTTTGAAAGCCCAGATCAGTTTGGCTGTGGGGCAGGCGTTCATCATTCGTATATTGATGCTTCGGGCAATCTATATCCATGCGATTTTGTGCCTATGAGTTTTGGCAATATTAAGGAAGAAAGCATAAAAAGTTTATGGTCCAAGATGAACAAGGCTATGGGCGGGCGCCCGAAATTAAATTGCTTTATGCAGCAATATTCTAATAGAATAAAAGAAGTTTCTGATGGTTCATTTCCCCTAAGCCCCGAAGTTTCACAGAAGATTTGTAAAAATTGTATTGCAGATAAAGGTCGGTTGCCTAAGTTTTTTGAAATAATGAATTAAATAATAAAGAATATGGCAGAAAAAGTAAAAACAATGCCCTACGAAGAGGCGTGGAGAAAAGCTCAAGAAGATTATTTGATTGCTGTTGGCTGTCTCTATAATCACTTATTAGAGGAATATGGAGAGGAGGCGTTAGTTAAATATCTAGAAGAGATTGAAGTAGACAGATTTAGAAAATATTTTAATGAGACTATTTCTGGAATGGCCAAGGCCTTTGCAAAACTAGCACCAGGGAAGGCCTTTGAAGAGAAAATGAAATCAATTGGTTATGAATTTCAGTTTTTCTTAGGAGTGAACAATATAGAGATGGAAGAACTAGGTCAAGAAATGGCTGTGGCCCGACTTGTTGAATGTCCTTATCAGAAAGCGATTGAGAATTCTCCAGCTGATATGGGGCTTAATAGAGATTTGTACTGTAAATATCAATGTGGCCGTTATATCAGGAAGCTTTGTGAAGATGTTTTAGGATTTTCTATTGAATTTGATCCGCAAGAGCAAGGGTGCATTTACAGGGTTACAAGGAACTAATATCTGAAACCAAAACCAAAATCCCGCTATGGCGGGATTTTAGTTTTTCTGTTAAGATAATTTAATGAAAAAAGAATTTAACAAAAAAAAGTTTGAGAACAAGAAGCCGGCATTTAGGACTCCGTCAAGGTTTATTGCTAAAAAATGTCATCAAATAAGAAAAAAAGGATAAACATAGTCGGGTTTTTAATCTTAGAATAATAAAAAATAAATTTCTGTCCTGTATTTAATCGTTTTGCTTCTGATAACTTGACATATAACAATTCAATTATTTTAAAACTATGTTAGATAAAAAAAAGAAATATTTGCAGATTGCTTTAAATAGCACTGTCTCTGAGGCAGAAAAAATAATTTCTCAAATTCCCTTAAACGAGAGAATAATAATAGAAGCTGGAACTCCTTTGATTAAAGCATACGGGGCAGATGCTATCATTGCTATTAGAGACGCTTGGCATAGGAGAGTGTTCGGAATAACTCCTGTTCCTTTTCAGCTATCGCCCTTAGTAAAAGCGATTTATAAAGGAATTGAAGATAAAAGAAACAAGCAAAAAGCAGAAAAACAAGACATCCCCTTGTCTCCGTATATTGTTGCTGATTTAAAATGTATGGACAGGGGATTTAGAGAGGTTGAAATTTCAAAAAACAGCGGAGCAAGCGCGGCCACTGTTTTAGGTCATGCCCCTATTGAAACAATTGATGCTTTTATTGCACATTGCAAAGAGCTTGGGGTGGATTCAATGATTGATATGATGAATGTTGAGTTTCCTTTGGGAATTTTAAGGGAATTAAAAGAACTCCCTAAAGTTGTCATACTCCATAGAGGAGTTGATGAACAGGACTATAACAAAGAAAAACAGATTCCATATCACGAAATCCAAAGGATTAAGACCCAATATGATATTATGATTGCCGTAGCAGGAGGGGATACAATAAGCGAAGTTCAGACAGCAATGTTTAATGATGTAGATATTGCAATTTTATGGAGAGATTTTTATCAAAGTAGTGCGGAAACAGTTAAACTAATCGAGCAGTTTTTAAAAGAAATTCGGTAGTAGATTAAATGACTTAATAACCAAAAAGCCCTTAAAGGGCTTTTTGGTTATTGATTGTTATTTATTCTCCTTTTGTGAGCCTTCTAAATCCTTCTAATATCTCTATAGGCAACGCAAAGATTACGGTCTTTGATGGATCTGGTTGCAGATTATCAATAGTTTCCAAAGTTCTTAGAGCAAGACCTCCTTTAGCAGAAGCCAGAAGTTCTGCAGCGTTTCTTAGATTTTCAGCAGCAGCTACTTCGCCCTCAGACCTTATAATAATAGCTCGTTTTTCTCTTTCTGCCTCTGCTTGAGCAGCCATAGTTCTCTTCATCCCAGCAGGTAGTTCTATGTCCTGCATTTTTATTGCTGTGACATCAATTCCCCAAGGGTCTGTTTCTGTATCAACCATTTGTTTAATCTCCATTGATACCTTCTCTCTTTCAATAAGCAATGTGTCTAATTCAACGCCACCAATAATATCTCTTAAAGCAGCTAAGGCATATTGAGAAACAGCATAGCGATAATCTTCTACCTCTAAGACAGCTGCTTCTGGTTTTTGAACTCTAAAATAGACAACAGCATTTACGCCTACTGGAACATTATCTTTGGTAATTGCCTCTTGTCTTGGCACATCAACTGTTGTGATTCTTAAGTCAACTATTATCATCCTTTGAACTAAAGGGAAAACCCAGCGGAAACCAGGGGATTTAGTTGATGTGTATTTACCGAAAGTTAGAATTACGCCCCTTTGATATTGGTCTATAATTCTAATTCCAGAAAGGAACAAGAAAAATAATATTGCGATTGTTGTATATATTCCAAGCATATTTTTTATTTAATTATAATTGGATTACATTAATTTAAACAAATATTATGATAAATTCAATTTCAAGGTTCTGCCGTAGGCAGGTTCTTAGACAATGGCTTTTTGAGCGGAGCGAGGAAAACATTCAAGGTTCTGCGAGCGAAGCGAGCAGGTTCTTATTTAATTATCTATATCTTTTTTATCATATAAGTTTGTTTCAGTCCATATCCTAATTTCCTGTAATACCCCCTAACTCCAATCCCTGAAATAACAGCAATTTGTTTTTTGTTTTCCTGTTTTGCTATTTTTTCCGCTTCTTTCATTAGTTTTTTCCCAAGACCCTTATGTTGCGGGGCCTTGTCTTTTTTGGAAATTGCAATTAATTGGCCATAAGTGTGAAGTTCTCTCACTATCGCCGAATTTTCCAGTATGGGCAGTGTCGCCCTGCTTGGAATTCTTAATCTTAAAATAGAATAAAGTTTTGTTCTGTCATAATTTTCAAAACTTAAAAATATTTCTTTACCCTCTGACGCCTCATAGTCATCTCTGAAAAGCTTAAGTTTTTCTTTTGGATTATAATTGTCTTTTACTTCTCTGCATCTTATACATTTACATTGCCAATTTTCTTTTTCAGCCATTTTAAGAATCATTTGCCTGATATTTGAGGTTTTGGTTCCTCCTTCAATAATATAGCTGGTCGGGATATCTCTTATAATTCTTTGGATTCTTAACCAATAGGGAGTTATTTTTTTGATTTTGGTTATAAGTTCTATAAGTTGTTTTTCTGTATAGGGTTTGAATTTATTTTGTTTATAAATCTTATACAGCGGAGCTTCTTTTAATAAAGCACAGGGATAAATTTTTAAATAATCTGGTTTAAAATTTGGATTGGAAAAAAGTTGCTCAAACATCTCAAAATCTTTTTTAGGGTGCGACCCTAATAAATTGGGCATCATTTGATAACAGATTTTAAGACCAGCATCTTTTAATAATTTTGTAGCTTTTATTGTTTGTTCTATATTATGTCCTCTTTTATTAATTTCTAAAACATCATTGTATATGCTCTGGACTCCAAGCTCTACTCTGGTAATTCCTAATTCTCGTAGCCGTTTTATTTCTCTAATATCTATAAAATCAGGCCTTGTTTCAATGGTAATGCCGATTATTCTGCGCTTGGCATTTTCATTTTCTTTTTGAAGTTTTTCCAAGGCCTTTGTGCCTTTTTTATTTTTTGGATAATCATTAACTGACTTAAAACACTGCTTAATAAACCAAGTTTGATAATTTTTAGGATAAAAAGACCAAGTAGCTCCAATTATTCTTAAATCAATTTTATCAGTTGGGTGGCCGATTGCTTCCAGCGCCTTGATTCTCATTTGAACTTGTCTATATGGTTTATAATCACACATAATCGCCCTGGCTACTGCTGGCTCTTCTTGTAGATAGCTTTTTGGCGCTCCTTCTTGTTGTGGGCAATAAATACATTTTCCAGGGCAGGGATATGGTTTTGTCAAAACTGAAACAATTACAATCCCAGACAATGAGCGAACTTTTCTTATTCTTAAAACTTCTTCTGTTTTTAAATCTTTTTCTATTCTTTTTTCTTTTATCAACTTATGATAAGCTTCAAGTAATTGGGAGTTTTTAATCATTCCTTTAGATTCTTTTTTAGCAAAACTTCTTTTTAAAGAATCTAAAATTTTGCGGTTTTTATCCGTTTGTTCTGAAAAAGCAATTATTATTTTTTCTTCTATTGTCATAATTTTTTAATAAAATCCGCTTGTCCTCCCCGCCTTTATTTTTTGCAATTAATTTGCAACGAGGCCCGTCCTCGTTGCAAACCTCGGTGCAACCTGTGGATAACTGCAACGAGGCCGGGCCTCGTTGCAGTTATCACCGTGCGACCCGTCCTCTTTAATGAGGGCGGGTCGCGTGGGAGGAGGAGGTCGGACGGGTCGCACAAAAAGCGAGTAGAACGGGTCGTGCAGACACAATATGAAACCAGAATTTGCAAAATATTTATTAGATAAGACCAGAGATGATTACAACTCAATTGCAGAGGTTTTTGATAATAGGCGAAGCTGGATACCTTCTGATTTTAAGCTATTTAGCCAATATATCAAGCAGGAGGATAAGATTTTAGATATTGGTTGCGGAAATGGACGGTTAAAAGAAATTCTATTGGAAAATACAGATTATTGCGGTATAGATTTTTCAGAAGGAATGATTGAAAGAGCTAAAAAAAGATATCCTGAAGCAAAAATTTTTCATACAAAACCGTTTGAGTTTCCTTTTAATGATAACAGTTTTGATAAGGTATTTTGCCTTTCTGTTTTGCATCATATTCCTTCTAAAAGTTTTAGAATAAAATTTTTAAAGGAAATTAAAAGAGTTTTAAAGCCAAAAGGAGAATTGTTTTTAACTGTTTGGGATTTGGAAGATAACAAGAAAGCAAGAAAGCTGTTGTTTAAATATACTATGTTTAAGTTATTAGGCAAAACAAAGCTTGATTTTAAGGATATCTTCTATCCTTTCAAAAATAGTAAAGGGGAGGTTTTGATGCAAAGATATGTTCATAATTTTTCTTTAAGAGAGTTAAAAAAATTTTTACAAAAAGCAGGTTTTATTATTAAAAAAGTAGAAAAACAGCAAAGAAGCAAAAAAGGGAAAAACTTTTTTGTTTTAGCAGAAAATTTAGCCCCCATAGTTTAATGGACAGAACACAAACCTCCGGAGTTTGAGATGCATGTTCAATTCCTGCTGGGGGCACACTAGAAAATCTTAACGAGCAAAGCGAGTTTTAGAATTTCTTGTGCCCTGAGAAGCGAAGCGACGAAGGTCTACATCAGTGAATTTACTTGCCATTATACCCTGAGAAGCGAAGCGACGAAGGGTCGATCAATAATCACTAATCGCTAATCATTGATCATCCTCCCGCCCCCGCCCCGACCTCATAAAGAGGTCTGGTGCAGAAAGAAAATATAAATTAACTTGTTTTTAGTGCTTTGTTGTGTTATACTATACATAAATGTACAGTATGCGAGAACAAGATATAAAACAGAGCAAACTTAATCTGCTTTTAAAAAGTCCCAAAAATCTTTTCCATACACAAGACCTGTTTTTGCTTTGGGCTATAGATAGTAAAAACACGCTTTACACCACCATAATGAGATATGTAAAAAAAGGAGTTCTTATAAGAATACAGAAAGGGCTCTATTCCAAAACCCCTTTAGGGCAAATAGACCCAGTAGAAATAGGGATGGCTTTTCTGCATTCTTTTTCTTATTTATCAACAGAAACTATTTTGTCTCAAGTAGGCGTTATATCTCAACCTATTCCATATATCACTTTAATTTCTAATCAATCAAAAAAGTTTAAGATAAAGAATCACTTCTATATTTCCCGACAAATGAAAAATGCCTTCCTATTCAACGAGGCAGGTATAATAGAAAAAAATAACATTAAGCAAGCTACTCTGGAAAGAGCAGTAGCTGATATGCTTTATTTTAGTCCTAAATATCATTTTGATGTACCCAAATCAATTGATTGGGATAAAGTTAAGGAGATACAAAAAATAATTGGTTATAAATAAATGTTTGACATTAATCAACAAAGGGCTTATCACAAGGCCCAATTATATCGCTTATTAATAAGATTGCTAGATAATCAAAAAATAGCGAGCAATATTTTCTTCAAAGGAGGCACTTGTTCTTCTATGCTTGGCTTTTTAGACAGATTTTCAGTAGACCTAGATTTTGATTTGAAAAAAGGAGCTGATAAAAAAGAATTAAGAGAGCAGATGCATTCTATTTTTGAAGATTTAGATTTAACAATAAAAGACGAGAGCCAAAAAGCTTTGCAGTTTTTTTTGAAATATCAGTCCCCCTCAGACCAGAGAAACACCATTAAGCTTGAGATTATTGATAATCCTTTTACCTCTATTGATCATAAGGCACAATATTTGAAAGACATTGACAGAACAGCTATTTGCCAAACTTTAGAAAGCATTTTCGCCAATAAGCTTATTGCTCTAACTGATAGGCATAAAAAAGAGGGCACTGTAGCAGGCAGAGATGTTTATGATATTCATTATTTTTTGTCTCGCGGCTTTGATTATAAAAAAGAAATTATTGAACAGAGAACTAAAAAATCAACGCTTTCTTATCTTAAAGAGTTAAGAAGTTTTATTGATAAAAAAGTTACTGAAAAAGTTATTAATCAAGACCTGAATTTCCTTTTGCCTTATAAAAGATTTAATTCTATTAGAAAGACCCTTAAGACCGAAACTTTAATGTTGCTTAAAGACGAAATTAAAAGGATTTCCGAAGAAACAATATGAATTGTGTATTTTGCGAAATCGATAAAGAGAGAACAAGAATTATAGAAGAAAAAGAATATACTCTTGTTATTTTAAGCAATCATAGATTAATGGAAGGGCATTTGCTTGTTATTCCCAAAAGACATGTTGAGAAAATTTCTGAATTGAATAAAGAGGAAAAGAAGGAATTATTTGATACTGTGACAGAATATCAGGAGAAGATATTAAAGAATATTGCCAAGGGTTGTGATATTCGACAGAATTATAGGCCTTTTCAGGCAGAGGATAATCTAAAAGTTGATCATCTGCACATTCATCTACAACCAAGAGAATTTGAAGATGAGTTATATGATAAATCCCAGATTTTTGAAAAAGAGGTTTTTAAAGAGTTGCCAGCAGAAGAAGCAAAGAGAATTAGTGATTTATTAAAAAAATAAATAAAAGTTAGAAAAGTAGAAAGAGGAGTTCTTGTGTGGCCATTTTTTTGTTTCTCTTTTAAAATTTTTTATGATATATTGAATTAAGAAGTTTATTTAAGGAAACAAAAATAAAGGTCGTTTTAATTTAAACAATTATTTATTTATGCCAGATGAAGTTGAAGGAAAATTGATTGGAAAAGTAATTCACTATTTTGATAAAATCGGAGTTGCTGTGGTTAAGTTGATCGCCCCTTTAAAAGTCGGAGACACTATTAGAATTGTAGGCGGTGATATTGATTTTGAGCAAGCGATTGATTCAATGGAGGTAGAGCATAAGAAAATCAATAAAGCCAAAAAAGGAGATGAGGTAGGAATGAAGGTGTCGCAGAAAATAAGGGACGGATACCGAGTTTATAAAGTTTAGTAAAAATAAAGATAGAGATGTCTAATTTTATTAAAGCCCTTTCTATTTTTGTGGGGACTATAATTGGGGTAGGTATTTTTGGTCTTCCATTTGTTGCTTCAAAAAGCGGCTTTTTTGTTTTACTTTTCTATTTTTTACTAATTGGTACTGTCGCAATAGTAATCCATTTGATTGTCGGAGATATAGTTATTGGAACCAAAGAAAAACATCGCTTCCCTGGTTATGTTTACAAATACCTTGGCAAGGCATGGGGCAGGATTGCTCTAATGAGTATGTGTTTCGGGCTATTCGGCGCTCAACTTGCCTATTTAATTATAGGTGGTTCGTTTTTACAAGGACTTGTTTCTCCCTTTTTTGAAATGAACTCTTTAATCTATGTTTTGATTTTCTTTACTGCTGGCAGTGTCTTGGTTTATAGAGGCATTAAAGGAATTGCCTTAACTTCATTTTTAATTCTTTTAATCTTTTTTGGCTTGCTTATTTTCCTTTGTTTCAAAACCATTCCTGAAATTCAGGTTTCTAATTTTTTTAATTTTGATTTTAATTATTTTATTTTGCCTTATGGCATTGTGGTTTTTGCTTTGTGGGGCTCTGCTATTCTTCCAGAAGTAAAAGAGGTTTTAAAAGGTAGCAGAAAACAGCTTAGAAAAGTCATTTGCACAGGCATTTCAATTTCCATTATCACATATCTACTATTCACTGCTTTAGTTTTTGGAGTTTCAGGCGGAACTACTAGCCAAGATGCATTTTCTGGTCTAGTTGGGAAAATAGGGCCAGAAGTCGTTTATATTGGCTTTATCTTTGGATTGATAACCTGCTTTAGTTCTTTTATAGCGCTTGGCTTAACTTTGAAGAAGGTATTTTTATATGATATGCATTTTTCAAAAAATAAATCATGGTTAATTTCTGCTTTTGTGCCTTTAATTTTATTTTTAATCGGCTTAAGAGAATTTATTCAGATTATTAATTTTACTGGAGCCTTGGCAGTCGGGCTAGAAGGATTTATTGTGATTGTGCTTTATAGGGCTTATTTAAGGAAAAAGCATTCTCAAAAAATGAATCCTGCTTATTTTCTTTTATCTCTATTTTTCTTTTTCGGAGTTATAGCAGGAGTTTTCTATATGTTTTTTAGATAGATCCCCACGGCAAAAGCCATGGTTTTCGTTTTCTTAAAATAACAGGATATTTAAATCCTGGAAAAGGATTTTTGTGGCTTGACAAAACTATTCAGCTTATTAGAATAATATAGTGCCTAAGTTTATTTATGGAAACCGAAAATAAACAATATCTTACAAATAAGGGTTTGCAAAAGCTTGAACAAGAGCTTGAGAATTTAAAGAATGCGAGGGATATTAAAAAGAAAGACGAAGCAGTCATTCCTTCTTCTCAAACTATTGATTCTGAATTCGCAACATTTCAGGAGGATTTAAATTTGCTTGAAGCAAGAATTGACGAATTAGAATCTATCCTTAAGAATTATGTGCTTATTGTTTTGCCTCCGACAAATAGAAGAAAAATTGTTGACTTAGGGGCTACTGTTATTTTAGAAGTAGAAGGCCAGAAAACAGAATTTACAATCGTTGGATCAATTGAGGCCAATCCTACACTTGGCAGGATTAGCCACAGGTCTCCAGTAGGTAATTCTCTTTTGGGTAGCAAGGCGGGAGATGAAGTAAGAGTGCAATCAGCAGTGAAGACAATTTACAAGATTAAAAAGATTATTTATAAACAGCTTTGAAGTAAAATAAAAAGAGGGCATTAGTCCTCTTTTTGTATCGCAAGATGAAATCATTACTTAATTTTTTTGTAAAAACAGGAAAACTCAAACAGGCCGAGAGAAAGGGTTGGCTTCTTTATGGCGTGAAAAACCCCGCAACTTCTGCTGATCATATTTTCAGAGCTACAATTTTAGCTTGGGCGCTCAATAAGGAGAAAAAGCTGGACGAGAAAAAGCTTTTAAAAAGCATCTTAATCCATCACCTTCCGGACATTTTTCTTGGCGAACAAACGCCCTATGACTCATTGCTTCCTAAAGATATTTTATTAAAAGAAAACAGGAAAGCCATTGATATATTGCTTCAGAAGTTATCCCAAGTGTCTGGCGTTGCTCAAAAGAAAACCGAAATTGAGAGAAAAAAACAGGAAGAAAAAGTTTTAAAGCGCCTAGTTTTCAGGTTGCCAGAAGATATAAAAAAGGAAGTATTTGACTTATGGAGCGAGACGGGCAAGAGGAGAACGAAATTAGCAAAATTTTCATGGGAAGTTGGAAAGATTGAAAGTTATCTACAGGCATTAGAATATAGGAAAACAGATAGTAAAATTAAAGAGATTAATTGGACCAAATGGATGAAAAAGAATTTAAAAGATCCTTTAATTTCTAAGCTTAGAAAAGAAATAGATGGTCTTTTCTTGAAAAATAAAAAGAAGTGCGAAAAGGGCAAAATGTGTGATATTCTGAATTTTATAATTCAAGTAGGAAAATTAAAGCGTTTAGGCAGGACCGGCTGGATTTTGGCTGGAGTTAAAAATCCAGAGACAGTTGCCCAGCACACATTTCAGATGGCATTTTTAGCGTGGTTTTTAGGAGGAATTAAGGGATTAGATACTGATAGGATTGTGAAAATCGCTTTAGTCCATGATTTGTGCGAGGTATATGCAGGAGACCAGACACCGTATGATCCGGTTCTTGCCACTGGTATAAAAGATGTTAAAAAATTAGTATCTAAGCCACCGCGAGTTCCTTATACTCAAAGATTAGAATGGTTGATGGAAAAACTCAATACAGAATGGAAAGCATTGTCAAAACTTACAAGTGACCTGCCTAAAGAATTGCGCGAAGAGATGGTAAATTTGTGGATAGATTTTGAAGAAGGACTCACAAAAGAAGGCAGATTTGTTTATCAAGTAGATCAGGTGGTTAATTTAGTCCAGGCAATTGAGTATTGGAAGAAAGATAAAAGTTTTCCTATCACGCCTTGGTGGATAACTATTAAAGAAAAGATTGACGATCCAGTTCTTCTGAAGTTTATAGCCACCATAGACAGAGAATTTTCTTTTATTAATAATAAGAATAAAAAAGCACAGGAGAAAAAGCGAACAACAAAAGCAAAAGCAAAAAAGTAAAAAAAGATTAGACAATTAAGTCATTATTTATGGCTTTTTTGTTTTATGATAGAATAAAATATTATGATAAATCAGGAATTAGCAAATATTTTGTTTGAAATCGGCTATTTTTTAGAAATGGAAGAGGCAGCATTTAGGCCACAAGCATATGAAAAAGCAGCGATTGCGTTAGAAAATCTAAAAGAGAGCGTTTTTGACATTTACAAGAAAGGAGGGGTTAAAGAATTGGAAAAAATTCCAGGCGTGGGCAAAAGCATTGCTAAAAAGATTGAAGAATATATTAAAACTGGAAAGATTAAATATTATGACAAATGGAAGAAAAAAGTGCCGATTGACATAGATACCCTAATGGCAATAAATGGTGTGGGCGCAAAAAGCATTAAAATATTTTATCAGAAATTAGGCATTACTTCCTTAAAAGATTTGGAAAACGCAGCAAAAGAGCACAAAATCGCTTTGCTTATTGGTTTTGGAGAAAAAACAGAAAAAAATATTTTAGAAAATATTGCTTTGTTTGAAAAATCAAAAAAGAGATTTATTATTGAAAAAATCTTACCAACAGCTAAAGATATTAGGGCAAAATTGAATAAGTTGAAAGAAGTCAAAAAAGTGGTTCTTGCCGGCTCAATTAGAAGAAAAGGGGATACAGTCGGCGATATTGATATTTTAGTAGTGACGAACAGTCCGAAAAAAGTAATGGATTATTTTACAACTTTTTCAGAGGTTGCAAGGGTTTGGGGCAAAGGTGAAACCAAAAGTTCAGTCCGCTTGAAACAAGGCATTAATTGTGATTTAAGAATTGTGCCCAAAGAGTCATATGGCGCAGCGCTTATGTATTTTACTGGCTCTAAGGATTATAATATTAAAATTAGGAAACACGCGATTTCCAAGGGCTTAAAACTTAATGAATATGGACTTTTTAAAGGAAAAAAGATGTTGGCTGGCAGGACGGAAAAAGAGATTTATAAAAAACTTGAATTAGATTTTGTTTCTCCAGAAAAAAGAGACAGGTAGACCCATGAGTTCATATTTGCTATAATTAAATTACATTAAAAAATATATGTGAAAAATTTAATTTCAAGGTTCTTGAGCGAAGCGAAAGGTTCTTAGACAATGGCTTTTCGAGCATAGCGAGGAAAACATTCAAGGTTCTTGAGCGAAGCGAAAGGTTCTTATCATTAAGAAATAATAATTTAATAATTAATTTTTATATTATGTTTAAAAAATATTTTATTTTTCTTATAGTTCTTTTCGGATTCATTATTCCTATCACAGCCATGGCTGGAGATGCTTGCACTTCTGCTTATACTAATCATAGAGAGATTATTGAATATTATGACAGTAATAATAATAGCAAGATTGAATACCAAGAAGCTAAAGAAGCAATGGAAGACCTTGATGTCCAAGCATCTAATTTAAGCTCGGTTCAATTTATGGCCGTAATAAGGTTTATGTTTTATAATTGTGTAATTCCGAGCCAGGAAAACGACCCTGTGTCTGGCACGCTTTCTGTGAATAAGACAGAGTTTAGCGTAGGAGAAACAATTGAGCTCACTATCACAGCGCAGGATGATGATGGTTTAGAATATTTGTGGGCACATTATCAGGGAGAGTGGCACAAAGATTCTGCTGATGGAACTTCTTATACAAAGACCTGGACTTTTTCTGAATCAAAGCCAGGCACTTATGTGTACAAGGGTTATATTTATGGCAAAGAGCCGGGTGGGCTAAAAGAAACTGCATGGACAGAGCCAAAGACAATAAGAGTTGTAGTAACTGCTACCGAAGAAATAGTTGATTGTGCCAAAGAATATGGAGAAGGATATTGGTGTAGTTCTTATTATGTGTTGGAGAAAGAATGTCAGGGCGAAGGTAAGATTATCAATTTACCAACAGGGCAAGTTTGTCAATCCGGTAACAACACTTATAGTTATTGTGGCACTTGTTATGAGGAATCGTATCCAGATTTGATAGTTACAAGTGCTGAAATTAGCAATAACGATGGTAAGCTTTATTATACTGTTAAAAATCAAGGCAATGCCTTGTCACCGACATCCCAATCCTTTTTTACTGTGGACAGCGAAAGAGGTGGCATAGACAATATTAGTTCTATGGCAGCAGGTCGCTCTAATACATTTTATTTTGACAATTGGGAATGCGGAGTTGTGGGTCAGTCATATCGTATTGGTATTTGCGCTGACTGGGATCATCAGATTGCTGAATCTAATGAGGATAACAATTGTTATAACGAAACATTGGTTTGCCAAGGAGAACAAAATGACCCTGTGTCTGGCACTCTTTCTGTGAATAAAACAGAGTTTAATATTGGAGAGACAATAAAGCTTACAATGACAGGGCAAGACGATAATGGTTTAGAATATTTATGGGCATATTATCAAGGCGCATGGCATCAAGATTCTGCTGACGGGATTTCTTATACTAAAACATGGACTTTTTCCGAATCAAAGTCAGGAACATACACATACAGAGGGTATGTTTATGGAAAGGATTTAGACGGCAATAGAGAAAGGATATCTACTAATTCAGTAACAGTAACAGTAGCAGAAAAACAAACAATAGTTGATTGTGCCAAAGAATATGGAGAAGGGTATTGGTGTAGTAGCTATAGCGGATGGTCAACCGAATGTAGATCACAAGGAAAAATTGTTCCGCTAGGAAATCAATTTTGTTATTCTGGTTCTACACAACAGAATTATTGTGTTACTTGCCAACAACCAGAAGATAACAGCACTTTGACAGGAAGCATATCTGTTAGTAAGACACAAGTGAGCGCTGGAGAGAGCTTCAATCTTACTGTTACAGCTCAAGACGGAGACGGGGTAAGCATGATAAAAACGCTTTGGGACAATGAATGGCACACTAGTTATTGTGATAAAAAGACAAGCTGTTCAAAAACTTATACCTTAAACGAAAGTAGTGTTGGTGATTATTATTACTATGGCTATCTTTTTGGAACTTTGCCTGACGGGAAAACAGAATACGCTTGGACAAGTCCTAAGTTTGTAAAAGTTACAGTCAAAGGAACAACTGTTAAGGGAGCGGACTTAATTGTTTCTTCAGTATCTGTGAAACCAAGCTCTCCTAATGCCAATAATGAGATAAGCTTTGATGTTATTATTAAAAATATAGGCGATGAGAAGATGCCATATGTGAGCGGTGGCATTATTACAAAAGTTAGTTCTGGCTCTATGGAAGGCACTGGTTATAGAATTTGCGATGCAATGACAAAAATGTTAGGCATTGGTGAAAGTGCTACGATTGATTGTCCAATAGTTCAAACGCTTTCCTCTGGCACGCATAGTTTTACTTTTCTGACTGACTCTAGTCAGAGGTTATCTGAAACAAATGAGAGTAATAATGAGAAAATAAAAACTTTTAGTGTCGCGAGTAGCGGAACAATCGGTAATTGCACTGACTCAGATGGCGGAGCAGATTATTATCAATACGGTAATGCAAAATCAAGCACTTACGATGTTGAGGGCAGAATTGATTGTTGTAAACTCTATTATTCAACTAATATGGGCGATTCGGTTGCTCACATAGGTCCGGGCGGAGGGGCTTGTGTTACAAGCGGTCCATATTTATATGAAGCAATTTGTGAGAATGATATTCCTTATGCAATGGTCTATCAATGTCCAAATGGATGTAAAGACGGAGTTTGTGTTCAGCAGTAATTATGCATAAATCAATAGGAGCAGCAATATATCGCAGGACAGAAGAGGGGGAATTAAAGTTCCTCCTTCTTCATTATCCTGGCACTAAAAAAGATTATTGGGGATTAGTAAAAGGGCATATAGAGGAAGGAGAGAAAGAAGTTGATACTTTACGAAGAGAAATAGAAGAAGAAACAGGTATTAAAGATTTGAGTATTTTGCCTAATTTTAGAAAAGAAATTAGATATTTTTTTCAGCTTAAAGAAAAAAAGATATTTAAGAGAGTAATTTTTTATTTGGTTAAAACAAAAGAAACAGAAGTGAATATATCTAACGAACATATTGGTTATAACTGGTTTAATTTTGAAGAAGCAATAAAAAAAATCACTTTTTGGGGACCAAGAAAAATTTTAAAAAAAGCAGGCAAATATCTTATTTTGAGTGGGGACAGTCCCCAATAAGTTACGACTGGGAGATCTTGCCCAGTAAGGGCTAACAGCTGATTTTTTCAAAATGGCACGATTTTGTTAATTTTTCCTTTTTGCGAGACCTTCCTAGTCCTTCCGCCGAGAAACGATCTCGGCAAACTTATCCGGGGGAAGTCCGACTTCCCCCGATACGACTTCCCCATGATATTGACAATGAGATTCGTTTGTCTGTCCCAGTCAAATTTAACAAATAGAATGCCAACAGAATTTCAAAAAAAAGTTTATAAAGTAGTTGCTAAAATTCCCAAGGGAAAAATTTTAAGTTATAAAGAGGTGGCAAAAAGAGCAGGCAGACCCAAGGCGTTTAGGGCAGTTGGAAATATTATGGCAACTCATAATATAAAAGGACTCCCCTGCCACAGAGTAATAAAATCAGACGGAACAGTTGGTGGCTTCAGGGGAGGATTTAAAGATTCAAAAATTAAGGAAATGATGCTTAAAAAGGAAGGCGCGACATTATAATTCAAGCTCTACTAGCGGAGCAGGTATGCGATAACTTTGGAAACCAGGTTTCCAAAACAATCAAAAAATCGCCAAAGCGGCGACTCTTTGGTAGAATGAGGTAATTGGAAATATAAAGATTATGCAAAAAATTGTAAGAAGACCAAATTTTATTCATCATCAAAAATCCAGAATTTTATCTGTTATCCGAGAAGTGGTATTTGGCATAGAGGATGGCATGATTTCAACCCTTGGAGTATTAATTGGTATTGCGGTTGGAACCAACAACCGTTCTATCGTTATTTTGTCTGGTTTGGTGGTTATTATAGTTGAATCAATATCCATGGGGGTTGGTTCTTATCTTTCGGCTAAATCAGTGAAAGATATTGCTGATCGCAAACTAGAAGAAGAAGAAACAGAAATTAAAGAATACCCTGAGGCAGAGAAGAGAGAATTAGTTGAGATTTATATTAGGGATGGTTGGCCATTAAATCTTGCTAAAGAAATGGCATTAGTAGCTTCAAAAAATAAATCGCTATTTCTTCAAGAAATGGCATATAAAGAACTTCACATTAGTCCTGAGACAATAGAAAAACCGCTAAGGGGTGGAGTTTTTATGTTTTTTTCTTATATAATTGGTGGGGCTATACCGATTTTAGCTTACTTCTTTTTTCCAATCTTTCTATCCATGATTTTATCCATAGCGATTACATTGCTTGGTTTATTTATGCTTGGGTGTATGACTACTAAGTTTACGAAGCGCCGATGGTGGAAAGCGGGGTTAGAAGTATTTTTTATAGCGAGTATAGCTGCCTTGGCTGGTTATATTGTTGGTGTGGTTGCAGATCATTTTATCATAAAATAGGCTCTAATATTGCATTGCATTATAAATAGAGAGAACTTTTCAAGTGTTTAGAGGTTTAACTTCCAAACATAGACTCCAAACAAAAAAATAACTCCCGGCCGAGAGGGCTTAAATTCGCCCAAGAAAAGTGTCTAAGAATCCTCTCCCCACCCCCCGCTGGACTTGATTCTCTGAAGTTCTGGGATGAATAGGGAAGACAACCAATGAATCGCTTTTTGAGTGGTTTTTCTTTATCACATACTGATTTTTTGATATAATAAATATATGAACAAAAAAATACTTATTTTTTCAATAATAATCATTGTCCTTGGAGCTTCAGTATGCTTCATAATGTTTAAGCCAGGAGAAGCACCCATGGTTGATATTAATAATTTTGAAGAATGTGTTTCTGCTAATTATTTAGTAATGGAAAGTTATCCTCGGAAATGCCAGACCACTGATGGCAAAATATTTATAGAAGACATTGGAAATGAATTAGAAAAATTAGATTTGATAAAAATAGATAATCCTCGTCCAAACCAAATAATTGAGAGTCCGCTTTCTATTAAAGGAGAAGCAAGAGGGTTTTGGTTTTTTGAAGCTAGTTTCCCTGTTAAACTTTTTGACGATAATGGTTTTCTCTTGGGAGTAATGCCAGTTCAGTCCTTGGGCGATTGGATGACAGAGGACTTTGTATCATTTGATACCCTTTTTCCCTTTGCAGTTCCTTCTACTAAAAAGGGCAGATTGATTTTAGAAAAAGACAATCCGTCAGGATTGCCAGAGCATGCGGATGAATTGATAATCCCAGTTTATTTCAAAGAGGCGCTGGATATTACGCAAGATTTTATGACTGTGAAAATATTTTTAAGCGACTCTAATTTTGTAAATGACCCGTATTTTGATTGTTCTCAAACCATAGCTGTTGAAAGACGAGTTCCCAAGACCTTAGCAGTTGCCATGACATCAGCTGAAAGTCTCTTGCGAGGAGCAACCCAAGAAGAAATCAACAAAGGATTTATCTCAAACATAAATCCAGGAGTGAGAGTTCAAAGTTTAACTATTGAAAATAGTGTGGCTAAAGTTGACTTTAATGAACAATTGGAGTTTCAGGTCGGTGGCTCCTGTCGAGTGGCGGCGATTAGAGCCCAAATCACGGAAACCTTAAAACAATTTTCAACAGTAGATAGCGTAATTATTTCAATCAACGGCCGGACTGAAGACATTTTACAGCCCTAATAATCAGGTTTTTTACGCTTAGTAAAACCAAAAACCGCTTTTCAGCGGTTTTTGGTTTTAATGTTAGTTTTTTAACTTTTTAAGATTTCTTTTTAACTTCTTCTACAATTTTTTCAAAAATCTCTGGTTGCTCGTTTGCTAATTGGGATAATATTTTTCTATCAACCTGAATTTCTTTCTTTTTCAATTGACCCATAAACTTGCTATAAGAGATATTATATTTCATTAATGCTGCATTTATCTGGACTTGCCAGAGTCGTCTCTTATCTCTTTTTTTATTTCTTCTGTCTCTGTATTGATAAGACCAGGCATGCATTAACGCCTCCTTTGCTAAACGAAATTTATTTTTTCTGCCCCATTTAAAACCCTTAGCGTGTTTTAAAAGCTTTTTTCTTCTTTTGTTTGCAATTGTTCCTCTTTTTACTCTTGGCATATTAGGATTACTTACGAATTACGAATATATGAATATCTAAATTAAGCGCGAACCATTTTTTTGATTTTCTTGGCCTCGCTTGAAGAAAGTTCTATCCATTTTCCTAATCTTCTTTTCCTTTTGCTTGACCTTTTGGATAACAAATGGTTCTGACCAATAGCTCTTCTCAAAATTTTTCCATTCTTTGTTATTCTAAATCTTTTAGTTATTGATTTTTTTGTCTTTGCCTTTTGCATAATTATTGCTTCTTAACTATTAAAACGATTCTGTTGCCTAATCTTTTATTCGGTTTATCAATTTCTATTGCTGTATAATTTTTAAGGATTTCCAAAAATTTTTCAATCTGCTTGTTAGCATGTTCTTGCAGCGCTTTTTCTCTGCCTCTTAAAATTAGTTCAATTTTTATTTTATTTCCTTGTTCTAAAAATTTGTTGGCCTGTTTTGCCTTAATGTCCAAATCATGTTCCGAAGTGCTAAACCTTAAACGCACGCCCTTTGTTTCCCCGCCTTTTCTCTGGGACTGCTTTTTCTCTTTTTTCTTTAATTGATAAAGATATTTTCCCTTGTCTATAATTTTACAAACAGGGGGCTCCACTTTTTCCGTTACCTGTACTAAATCTAAGCCGCGCTCCTTTGCTTGTTGGAGCGCTTTTTCAATAGGGACAATTCCTGATTGCTCTCCTGTTTCACTAATTAACCTTACTTCTCTTGCCCTTATTGTATTGTTTACTAAGATTCTTTTTATCAATGCGCTCTATTAATATTTTTTTGGTGGAGGTGGGGAGGATGAACTCCCGTCCAGAGACAATAACAAAATCATTCTACAAGCTTATTCTAATTTGGTTTTCAGCTGAGAAATTAAAATTAGAAAAAATATTTTCAGCCAAGCTCTATTGTTTTCGACAATACTTTTAGGGCAGAAAGCATTGCTTATCTTGAAAATATTACGCCAGAATTTGCTTATCAAGAATCAGCAAATTAGACGGGTGTTAAAAACACCGACCTTACTTAAGCATAAGCATAAGCAGGTCTGGAGAATAAGTTGGCACTTATTTGGTTCTTAAAGTTTTAAGAGATTTAAGAATACTCTGCTTGCTTGATTTTGGAAATGTGCTCTGTCGAAACTTTCACCCCCTAGTTTTCAATTCTCTTCTTATATCTCGGTCAGAAATTCGCTTTTTCATAATCTCTCTTTTATCTTTTTTGTCCCTTTTTTCAACTACAGCAATTTCTACCTTTATTTTGCTCTGCTTAGTATACATTCTTAAAGGCACAATTGTCAAGCTCTTTTGCTTTGATTTCCCAAGGAGTCGCTTGATTTCTGCTTTGGTTAGAAGCAGGTTTCTAGTGCCTGCTTCATCATAATCAGCAGGAGCATTTTTCGGCTGATAAGCCGGGATTTTAGTATTTAAAAGTTGTGGTATTTCCCCTTTTAATACTACAAAAGAGCCAAGCATATTTGCTTTGCCTGTTTTTATTGATTTTACTTCCTGCCCAGTCAAAACAATGCCTGCCTCCAGGATTTCTAAGATGTGGTATTCATTATATGCTTTTTTGTTTTTTGCTAAGATTTTCATATATTCATAATATCATAGATTATTAACTTTAATCATTAAAAGTTGTATAATAAGATATAAAAAGGTTTTGAAAAAATATTATTAAATATTATTGAAATTATGTTATCAATTATTCCAACCAACTTAGATAAAGTGGACAAAGAGCACATAGACCAAGAAATTTTACGGCTTGGCATTATAGCAGAACTTGATGCAGTGAGCACTTATGAGCAGTTAGCTGCAATGACAGATAATGAAAAGATTAAAAAGGCGTTAGCAGATATTGCAAAAGAGGAAAAAACCCATGTCGGAGAATTTCAGGCACTGCTTTTGGAAATAGATAAAGAGCAGGCAGAGGAATTGGAAGAAGGCAAAAAAGAAATAGAAGAAATGTAACGGGTTATTATTAAATTATTATTAAAATAAATAAATATGATAAAAAAGAAAAGAAAAAATAAGATTAAATTAACAATACGAGAAAAAAAGAAAATTCTTAGAGCAGACGAAAAAAAGAAGTTGAAAAAAGAGAAACTAAAGGAAAAGCAATTAAATAAAAATAATTGTTGTCGGTTTTGGAATTTTAATCTTTGGCTTCGGCTTACTATAATTCTTATTCTTATTTCTCTATTGATTTATGTGATTGTGGCAGTAATGAGCGGACTTAAAGAGTATAAATATATTGGAGGAGAAATAAATTATCAGGAAACCATAACTGTAGAGGGTATGGGCGAAGTGTATGCAACGCCAGATGTAGCTATTGCGGTTTTCTCAGTAAAGAATGAGGCAAAAACAGTTGCACAGGCGATACAGGAGAACAGCAAAAAGATGAATGAAATCATTTATTCTGTTAAAATTGAAGGAGTTGACGAAAAGGATTTAAAAACCATTAGCTTTAATCTTTATCCAAGATATGAGTATTACGAGTATGAGTACATAGAAGATGAAGGAGATGTATTGCAGGCAGATGGAAAGCGCGTGTTAGTGGGGTATGAAGTTATCCAAAGCTTGCAAGTTAAAATAAAGGATATGGAGAATATAGGTAATATTATTCAGCAAGCCACTAATTCTGGAGCTAATCAGGTAGGTGCTTTGAGTTTTACAATAGATAATGAGGATAAGTATAAGGAGGAGGCTAGACAATTAGCCATAGAAGAAGCAAAAAATAAGGCAGAACAACTTGCTTCTCAACTCGGGATAAAGCTTTTAGGGATAAAAAGTTTTACAGAGAATATTAATGGAAGTTTCTTAGGAGCATACAGGGCTAGCATAGATATGCTTGAGATGACCTCACCGAATATTGAGGTAGGACAAAATAAAATAGAGGCAAGAGTGAATATTATTTATAAGATTCAGGATTAAGCAATCAAACAAATATTATCTTGAAAACAGGACTAAAACTAAAATTTGTTATATATCTTATTCCCTTGATTTTACTGATATGTTCGGCTTTCTTGTTTTTTCATTTATTTAGAGTGGACTATCTTTCAAGATCTCATTTAAGGGATTTAGGAACTGAATTAGTAAGCGATTTATCATATTCTTCGCGTCCAGTTATTATTAGTGGCGAAATCTCTTCTCTTGCTCCAATTGTTGAAGGAATTTTAGAAGAACAGGAGCTCACCTTAGTAGCGCTTTATAATGCGTCTGGCCATGTTATTTTTGCTGAAAAAAGGAAGGATATAGAGGAAAGAATGGTTGAGTCCGTGTTAGATAAACTTTCTCAATCTAAAGGCCCATTTTGTATTGAGAGCAGTGCTGGCGAAGAAGAAAAAATATATGATTGCTATGCCCAGATTTGGTCTAAAGAATCTCAAGCAGGAGAGATTATAGGTTATTGTAGAGTAGCCCTAACTTTAGACACAGTTTATCAGGCAAGAAGAGAGGCAGTCGGTCAAAGCATATTAATTGTTTTGTTAGTGTTAGCTCTTGGATTTTTTACTTCCCTGATTTTAGCAGAAAAAATGGTAAAACCAATAAGGTATTTTATTGAAGGGGCAGAGAAAATAGGGGGCGGGGATTTAGATTATCGTTTTGGAATTAAAACAGGAGACGAGATAGAACAACTCGCCGAATCCTTTAACAAGATGACTGAACAATTACAGAGATCAAGAAGGGACTTGCAAGAGGCAAATGATGTTTTAGAAATTAGAGTTAAAGCAAGAACTGAAGAATTGGAAGAGTTTGCCAAGGGCTTAAATGAACAAGTAGACGAAAGAACCAAAGAATTGCGTGAACGGTTGGATGAGTTAGAACGATTTCACAAGCTTACAGTTAACAGAGAAATGAAAATGTTGGAATTAAAAGAAGAAATAAAAAGATTGAAAGATAAATTGGTTTAAAAAGTAAAAAATAATATAATATCTTATGTTTGATAAATTTAAACAGCTGAAGAATTTAAAAGATATGCAGGAAGCAATGGAAAAAGAGGCAATTACTGTGGCAAGGCAGGGCGTTGAAATAACGATTAATGGCAAATTTGAAGTGCAAGAAGTATCTATAAATCCCAAGCTTGAGAAAAAAGAACAAGAGATTGTTATAAAACAGTGTTTTAACGAAGCAGTTAAAAAACTGCAGATGAATTTAGCTCAAAAGTTTTCTGGGATGCTCTGATTTTGTTTGACAGGATTTTGATAGGAATATATAATAAAATATAAAGCATAATAATTAACTTATTAAAAATATGTTTGGAGATTCACAAGGATATGGGCCACATGAAAGCGGTTTTGGGCCAAACGATAGTGATTATAATGGTGGCGGAACAGGTGGATATAGTGGCGGATACACGGGAGATGAAATGGGCTTAGCTATATAGTTCTAATTTATAAAAACAAAACAAAAAGCTCTTTTTAGAGTTTTTTGTTTTGTTTAAATTATGGTATAATAGAATTATGAAAATAGTGAAATTGCCAATATTTTTTAAATATCTTTTTTGGTCTTATAATTTTTCCATGGTTGATCCAAGGAAAAGCAGAAAGACAGTGATTATTAACACTATTAATTATGGAAAATGGAAGCATTTACTTTGGATAGTTAATTTTTATGGCAAAGAGAATTTAAAAAAAATTATTAAGAATATACCAGCAACAGAATTTAGGCCCCCCGCTTTAAAATTAATTTCTCTTTTATTGGGCATAAAGGAGTTAAAATATGCATCAAGAAGTGATTACATTAGAAGGCAGAAAAATATTTGATAAGCTCAAGAATTTTTCTGATTTTTATTTGGCTGGCGGAACAGGATTGGCTCTGGATTTAGGACACAGGATTTCCGTTGACTTTGATTTTTTTTGGGACAAGGATATCCCAGAGGGGTTGCTTTCCAAGACTAGAAAGGTTTTTAATGGACATAAGATTGAGCTAATAGTAGATCATCCCGAACAATTAGGCATTTTGGTAGATGGTATAAGTATTTCTTTCGTAAGATATCCTTTTCCTGTGATATTGAAACTCGTCCAGCATTCTGGGATTAACATTTTATCATCTCTTGAAATTGCGGCGATGAAGGCCTATGTTTTGGGGAGGAGGGCTGCCCTAAAAGATTACATTGATTTGTATTTTTTGATAAAAGAAAATATAGGGGATTTAGAAGATATAATTAAGCTTTGTGATAAAAAATATGGATCACAATTTAATAAAAAATTATTTTTGGAGCAACTAATTTATTTAGACGATATCAAAGATGAGGAGATTCGGTTCTTAAAGGCGAAGGTAACAAAGAAGCAAGTGGAGGATTTTTTAAGGAAAGAGGTGAGCAAAATAGAGTTCAGATGAAAGAAATTTTTGTAATAAATTTAAAAGGAGAAAAAGAGCCATTTTCTTCTGTAAAGGTTTTCCAAAGCGCTAAAAGAGCAGGCGCTTCTTCTGCTTTGGCAAAAGAAATTTCTAAAAAGATTGAAACGCTTGTATATGACGGGATGGAGACAAAAGAGATTTTTTTAAAAGTTAAAAAATTTTTAAGAGATAAAGATGAACAAGCTGGTATTCGCTTTAATTTAAGAGAAGCAATGAGAAAGCTGGGCCCAAGCGGATTTCCTTTTGAAAAATATATTGGGGAGATTTTTTCAGTTAATGGATTTAAAGTGGAACTCAACCAAATTATTATAGGAAAATATGTGGATTACGAGATTGATTTCATTGCTCAAAAAGAAAATCTTGTTTATTTAGGAGAGTGTAAATTTCGCCATCGCAGAGGAGAAAGAATTGATATGCCAATTACGCTTGCTTTTTCTGCTAAGTTTGAAGATATAAAACAGGGAAATTATTTTAAGAAATTTGAAAATTGTGAAATAAAGCCAATTATTGTTACTAATGCTAAATTTTCCAGTCAAGCAAAAAAATATGCCAAAGGAGTTGGTATAGAGCTTCTGGGCTGGAATTATCCTGATAATAAAGGGCTGGAGAAAATGATAGAAACAGAGGACCTCTACCCAATAACAATTTTTTCTTCGCTCAATGGATTTTTAGTTGATATTTTTTCGCAAAATAAACTAATGCTTGCAAAAGATATTTTGAAATTTTCTCCAGAGCAACTTGCCAAAAAACTTAAGATCAATCAAAGCAAGGTTTTGCCTATTATACAAGAAGCAAGGATTTTATTTAATCATAATTCTTAGAGTCCAATTTTTTCTCTATCCAATATGGGGGAAGTCGGACTTCCCCCGATATTAAGCGGCGTAGATGTTTGACATCTACGCGGGATTTACGCCGGATAAACTTGCTTTTTAAGAGTATAGGTGTATGATAAAGATAGAGGCTTTGAGAGTTTTGGCTACAAATAGTTGCCATGTTGTCATCAAAAAAATACTCAATAATACTATTTGCAACTCATTGTCATCAGGAGTTGCTTTTTATATGCAAAATATGATTAAAAGATTTAAAAAATCTCCGAAAGCCATAGATCAGCGCTTGAATAAAGAGCAGTTTTTAGAAGAGCATAATAGATTATCTCCTGCGAACTTGAGAGCCACCATTTCTTTGCTTTCTAGTTTTAAGATAGAAAAAGCATCTCTTTTCAAGGATGATAATTGGTCTATAGATAAACTTAGAAGACCATTTATTTTATGGCTTACTTCTGGTCCGTGGAATCAAAAGAAAGAATAAATATGAAGGAAGTCCGACTTCCCCCATATTTAACCGCGTAGATGTTAAACATCTACAAAACATCTACAAAACATTTAATCCGGATTTCGGGATTTTTTATTTTACAAACCCACATTTTCAAGCTAAACTAAATAAATATGGATAAACAAGAGATTAAAAAGCTTGTTAAAAAAGCTGTTTTATCTGCTCAAAAGGAAGGAAAGCTTCCCTATTTTGATATGCCTGAAATAATTATTGAATTCCCTGACCAAGAAGAGCATGGTGACTATAGCACCAATATCGCATTTCCAGTTGGTAAGTTGGTAGCAAAGCCTTCTCAATTTGTAGCAACTGTTATTAAGGAAGAGCTTCAGGATAAATTAGGGGATTCGGTAACAGTTTTGCCCCCTGGCTTTATTAATTTCAAAGTTTCCAAAGATGAATTAATTGATTCGTTAAAAGAGATATTAAAGAAAAAAAGTAAATATGGCGGGCAAAAACAAAGAAAAACGGTTGTTATAGATTATTCTGCGCCAAACATTGCTAAGTCATTTGGCGTAGGACATTTGCGCTCCACTATAATCGGACAAGCTCTTTATAATATTTATAAATTTCTTGGTTGGAAATGTATTGGGGATAATCATTTAGGCGATTGGGGAACTCAATTTGGAAAACTGATTGTTGCTATTAAGAAATGGGGTGACCAAAAAGATTTAGACATTATTGAATTAGAAGAATTGTATGTAAGATTCCATACTGAAGCAGAGACCGATAAAAAATTATTAGAGGAAGCCAGAGTTTGGTTTAAGAAATTAGAACAAGGAGACCAAGAGGCAAAAAAAATCTGGCAACTATGTATTGATATCAGCAAGCAGGAATTCAGCAGTATTTATAATCTTTTGGGAGTAAAAATAGATCGCGCATACGGAGAAAGTTTTTATGAAGATAAAATGGGGGTTGTCATAGAACAGGCAAAAAAGCTAGGAATTGCTAAAAAAAGTCAGGGCGCATTAATTATTGAAGTTGCTGGCTTTAACGCTCCTTTAATGCTTTTAAAATCAGACGGAGCCACTACTTACGAGACCAGAGAATTGGCAACTACTAAATTCAGAATGGAAAAATTGAAACCAGATTTAGTTATTTATGAAGTAGGTGCTGACCAAAAAGAGCATCTTGCTAAAAGTTTTAAAGTGGCAGAAATGCTTGGATATGGGACAGAAAAGCAGTACATTCATATCGCCCATGGCTTGATCCGATGGAAAGACAGAAAGTTTTCAACTAGAAGAGGAGAGACCGCAAAGCTAAAAGATGTTTTAAATGAAGCGATAAATAGGGCAGAAGAAATTACAAAAGATAAAGATATTGCGAAAAAAGTTGGCATTGGCGCTGTAAAATACAATGATTTATCCCGCCATTATTCAAGAGATATTATTTTTGATTTAGACCAAATGATTTCTTTGCAAGGCAATTCAGGGCCATATATTCAATATACTGCTGTGCGATGTAAAAGCGTTATCAAGAAAGCAAAAGCTGAAAAAAAGATTAAAAGATTTAGAATTGACTCTCTGAACAAAGAAGAAGAAACAATTTTAAAGGCATTAAGAAAATTTCCAGAAATAATTCAGCAATCAGCTGATAGCTTTTCCCCTAACCTTATCTGCAACTTTGTTTTTGATTTAGCGCAGAAATATAATTTGTTTTATGAAAAAAGTCCAATCTTGAATAATGAAAGCCAAGATTTCAGAATAGCCCTAACTAAAGGAGTTTTACAAATTTTAGAAAATAGTTTAAACCTGCTCGGTATAGAAATTCCTGACAAAATGTAATATGGAAACAATATTTCCCGAAATAGAAAAAAGAATAATTAAGTTTTGGAAAAGAGAAAAGATTTTTGAAAAATCCTTGGATAAAAAGGGCAAGGATTTTGTTTTTTACGAGGGACCGCCGACTGCTAATGGCAGACCAGGTATTCATCATGTTTTAGCAAGGGCTTTCAAGGATATTGTGTGCCGTTATCAAACAATGAATGGTAAAAGGGTTTTAAGAAAAGCTGGATGGGATGTTCACGGCTTGCCAGTAGAACTGGAAGTTGAAAAGGAGTTGGGATTAAAGAGTAAAAAAGAAATTGAGGAATATGGAATTGCCAAATTTAACGAGAAATGCAAGGAGTCGGTTTGGAAATACGAACAAGAGTGGGAGGATTTAACAACGAGAATTGGCTATTGGTTGGACTTAAAAGACCCATATATTACGAGCGATCCTTTTTATATGGAAACCATTTTCCATATAATCAAGCAATTTTGGGATAAGGGCTTAGTTTATAAAGGATATAGGGTAAGTCCGTATTGTCCGAGATGTGGGACAGGGCTTTCCAGCCATGAACTGGCGCAAGGTTATAAAAAAGTAAAAGAGCCAGCCATATATGTTAAGTTTAAATTAAAAGACAAAAAAGATACTTATCTTCTTGTTTGGACTACAACGCCATGGACATTGCCTGGCAATGTAGCAATAGCTGTTAATCCTAAAATTGATTATGTTTTAGTTAAAAAAGATAATCAACATTTTATTTTAGCTGATCAAAGAAAGGAGGTTTTGGGCAAGGACTTTGAGATAATAAAGAAAATTAAAGGGAAAGAGCTGGTCGGATTAAAATACGAACCGCTTTTTGAGAAAAGTGTTGTAGAACACAAAGAAAAATCTAAAAACATTTATCAGACTTTATCAGCTGATTTTGTGAATACTCAAGAAGGAACTGGCCTTGTTCATATTGCTCCTGCTTTTGGGCAGGACGATATGGAGCTAATAAAGAAACAGAAAAATGATTTTCCTATTTTAGTCACAGTAGATGAAGAAGGGAAATTTAAGTCAGAAGTTAAAAAATGGAAAGGCAAGTTTGTGAAAAAAGCTGACCCATTAATAATTGAACACCTTAATAGCAAGGGAAAGCTCTTTGCAGAAGAACAATACGAGCATGATTATCCTTTCTGCTGGAGATGCGACACTCCTCTTTTATATTATCCTAAGGAAAGCTGGTTTATTAAAACAACTGCATTGAAAGACCAGCTTATAAAAAATAATCAAAAGATTAACTGGATTCCCGGGCACATAAAAGATGGTAGGTTTGGCGAGTGGTTGAATGAATTAAAGGATTGGGCATTATCGAGAGAAAGATATTGGGGAACGCCTTTGCCGATTTGGCAGTGCGATAATTGTGAGAATCAAATAGTAATTGGTTCAAGAGATGATTTGAAAAAACAGGAGTTTAGCACGAATAAATATTTTCTTTTAAGGCATGGAGAAGCAAAGTCCAATGTGGAAGAATTTTTTTCAGGATATCCAGAATTAAAAGAAAATCCTTTATCAAAAAAAGGTAAACTTCAGGTAGAAAAATCAACCCAAGAATTAAAAAGCAAAAAAATAGATATAATAATTTCATCCGATATTCAGCGCGCCAAAAAAACATCTGAAATTATTGGAAAAGAATTAGGAATAAAACCTTTATTTGATCAGCGTTTAAGAGAGGTTGATTTTGGTGATTTTAATGGAAAACTTGTAAAAGAAAAAGATAAATTATTTAATCCTCATAATAATTTAGCCCAAGAAGATTTAATAAAACTCCGTTTTGAAAAGCCGTTTCCCAATGGTGAAAATTGGGCAGACATTCGCTTAAGAATGTTGGGTTTTGTAAAAGACATTGATAGAAAATATAAGAATAAAAATATTTTAATTGTGAGCCATCAATTACCTCTTTCTCTGCTTCACAGCACTATGAATGGTCAAACAATTTTAGAGCTGAATAAAGAGAAGGACGCTATTAAGCTTAAAACAGGTGAGTTTAAAGAAATAGTTTTTAATTTATTTCCATACAATGAAAAAGGCGAGCTTGATTTTCACAGGCCATTTATTGATGAAATCAGTTTTAAATGTCCGAAGTGCAAGAAACAAATGAATAGAGTCAAAGAGGTGATTGATTGCTGGTTTGATTCTGGCTCAATGCCGTTTTCTCAAACACATTGGCCATTTAATAATAAGTTATCAGTCATTAATAATGTTTCTAAGCCGCCCGCACTTTTCCCTGCTGATTATATTTCCGAAGCAATAGACCAGACAAGGGGTTGGTTTTATACTTTACTTGCCATATCCACACTTTTGGGCTTTGGGCCGAGTTATAAAAATGTCATTTGCTTGGGTCTTGTTTTAGATGATAAAGGGCAGAAAATGTCTAAGTCAAAAGGAAATATGGTTGATCCGTGGAAAATAATAGATGTTTATGGAGCAGATGCTTTGCGATGGTATTTTTATACAGTTAATCAGCCCGGCGCTTCCAAGCTTTTTTCAGAAAATGATTTGGATAAAAGCGTTAAAAAGTTTTTAATGTGTTTTTGGAATTGTTATAAATTTTTGGATTTATATAAAGATAAAATTAACAAAACTGAACCTGTTGAAGTACAGATTGAGAATATCTTGGACAAGTGGATTGTTTCTAAGTTAAATGGTTTGATTGGTAGCGTTAGTAAAGAATTGGACAAAAATAATATTACTGTTGGGGCAAGGATGATTGAGGACTTTGTTATAAATGATTTATCTTTATGGTATATCAGGCGATCCAGAAAGAGATTTCAAGACCCAAAAACAGACAAAGAATTCAATCAAGCGTTTTCTGTTTTGCGTTTTATTCTTTTGGAAGTTTCAAAAATTCTTTCACCTTTTGTTCCATTTATCGCAGAAGAGGTCTATCAAAACTTATCAGACAAAGAGATAAAAAGTGTTCATTTGACTGATTGGCCTAAGACGGATAAGAAAATGGTTAACAATGGTTTGGAAGCACAAATGGAAGCATTAAGGAAAATTGTAGGAATGGGGCTGAACTTAAGAAATAATGCATCTATTAAAGTAAGACAACCATTGGTTAAATTAGAAATTGAAAAAGGAAAATTGAGAATCAATGAAGAGTTATTGAATTTGGCAAAAGATGAATTAAATGTTAAACAAGTAGTGTTTGTAGATAAGATTCAAGAAAAAGATATGGAAATTATTGAAGACAAGGACCTAAAAATTGCTATAGATATCAAGATTACTCCAGAGCTTAAGCAGGAAGGAATGATAAGGGAAATTTCAAGGCAGATTCAGCAAATGAGAAAAGACGCTATTTATAAACCAAAAGACAAGATTGTGGTTTATGCAAAAGGAGAAGGTGATTTGAATAATTTTTTGAATAATCATAAGAAGGAATTAATAAAACAAGCCAAAGCAGAAGATTTGATTTTAAATCACAAAGAAAAATTTGTTTTTGATGTGGAGAAAGAAACGAAAGTGGACGGGCTAAAACTTTGGTTAGGATTAAAACTTATAGTAAAATAATATATTATGCCAAACATACATCAATCATTTGTTAAATTTCTTATGAACCACGCTCCTTCTGCAAAGACAACGAGTACAAATCGTTATCCAGGAACACCGCAGGAGCGTGTACCAGAAGGGGAAATAACACAAAGAGAAACAGGGCAAGGCATTTTTGGTAATAGGAGTTGTTTAACTAGGCCTCGACTTAAGGTAGCCCTTAAAAAAGATAAGGGAAAGGTTCCGGGAATGGGTGTTGCTTATACTCAAAAAGAAAGGTTAGAGTTTGAGGAAAAAGATTTTTCAAAAGAGAAATACGGCACTCATCTTACTCCGTATGAGATTCACAAAGAAATCAAAAAACTCAAAAAGACAAGTATGTATTCGTCTGATTTGGGAGTCAAGGCAAGAGCAAGAAAGAAAGTTAAATATTTTGGACAATTAAGAGGAGATGAAAAATGAGAATTAAAATTTTACTTATTCTAATTATCACAACTGTCGCGCTAGCAGGCATTGGCTATTTGGTTTACCAAGACAATTCTTATTCAAAAGATGTTGTAAGGTTAGAAATTATTGGGTCTGAAAAGGCAATGGTTGGAGAAGAAATAGAATATACAGTAAGGATAAAAAATAACAGCGATATGCGAATGGAAGAACCGCAACTGATTTTTGAATTTCCAAAGGCATCAATAGTGCCTGAAGGGCAAAGTTTGAGAGCTATGGTTGAGAGCGAACAATTTGATAACTTTATTTATCCTGGGCAGGAAAAAACTTTTTCTTTTACTTGCAGGATATTTGGCAAGGGCGGAGATATCAAGGAGGCGAAAGCAACACTTTCTTATAGACCAAAGAATTTAAAGACCGGGTATGTTTCTAAAACAAGCCACTTGTTAAGCATTGAAGAAGTTCCTTTAACTTTTGAGTTTGATATGCCTTCCAGTTCTGGCCCTGGGCAGGCGCTGGGCTTTTCACTAAACTATTTTTCTAGTATTGATTATCCCCTTTCTGATATTGAGATTAAAATGAGTTATCCTGTTGGGTTTGGATTAAATGAAGCAGATCCAAAAGGGCTTTCAGATACAGAGTGGAGAATTCCTTTATTAAACAAGGCAGAAGGAGGCAGAATTAATATTTCGGGCAATCTTTCAGGAGAAACAGGAGAAACCAAAACTTTTCGGGCAGAATTTGGGATTTGGGAAGGAGGCGAATTTATTGTTTTAAAAAATATAACAAAGCAGGTAAAGTTAGCTGAACCATCTGTTTATATCTCCCAGACAATCAACAATGTTTCTGAATATACAGCAAATCCAGGAGATCTTCTGCATTATAATATAATATTTAGAAACATCGGCAATTCTCCTTTAAATGATTTATTTTTAGCAGTGCGATTAAACGGAGCATTATTTGATTTTAATACTATCCGCTCTACTGATGGACAGTTTCAGCAAGGAGATAATTCAATTATATGGGATAGTGCGAACATTTCTAAATTAAAATTTTTAGATGTAGGGGAGGAGGGAGAGGTAGAGTTTTGGATCAAGCTAAAAGATGAAGTAAGCCAAATTTCTAAGCCAAAATTGGAAAATCAGGTAATTTTAGGTCAAACGAGCAGGAAGTTTACAAGTAAAGTGAATACAAAAGCAGGAGTCGAGCAAACTGCTTATGTTGGGGACGAGATATTCGGCAGCGAGGCAAGCCTTCCTTTAGAATCAGGAGTAAAAGGCGAGTTTACTATAATCTGGCGGGTGAAAAATTATTATAATTTGTTGCAAGATGTAAAAATAAGCGCTGTGCTTCCAAGACAAGCAAAGCTTACTGGAAAAGTATTACCACAAAAGCTTTCTTTTGACCCAGACACAAGAGAGATTGTTTGGTCTGTTGGAGAAATGGATCCTATGCAGGGCGTTGAACAGCTTCATCAGTTGGCTTTTCAAATAGAACTTGAGCCGACTAATAGCCAGAAAGGCAAATTTGCTGAATTGGTTGGTGATACTATCTTTAGTGCTACTGATAGCTGGACTGGCGAGCGTATTTCAGCAACTAGTTCGCCTATTACTACTCAAATATTTGGAGAAGATGGGAGGGTAAAGGAATAATAATTGATAATTAATAATTAATCATTAAAGACAAGAAAGAAAAAAGAGAAAATCATTGATTATTAGGGAAAAGAAAACAAAAAATAGAAAAATTATATGACTGACTTAATGCAAAAAATTATATCTTTTTCTAAGCGCAGGGGCTTTGTGTTTCCTTCTTCTGAAATCTATGGCGGATTTAATTCAAGCTATGACTTTGGGCCTTTGGGCGTATTGCTGAAAAATAATATCAAAAAGTCCTGGCTAGACGAGATGCTTAAAAATCAAGAGAATATTGTCGGCATAGACGCAGCAATTCTTATGTCTCCTAAGGTTTGGCAGGCGTCTGGCCATTTGACTGCGGGTTTTGCAGATGAATTGGTTGAATGCAAAAAGTGCCATAAAAGATTTAAATTAGACGAGCTTGAAGAAAAGAATTGCCCAGAGTGCAAAGGAGAGATAACAAAGCCTAAGCAATTTAACTTAATGATGAAGACCTTTGTGGGTTCCACAGAAGATGAAAATACTGTTGCTTATTTAAGAGCAGAGACCTGTCAGGGAATATATGTTAATTTCAAAAATGTAATGAATTCTATGCGTCTAAAACCACCTTTCGGCATTGCCCAAATCGGTAAGTCCTTTAGAAATGAAATTACTACTAAGAATTTTATTTTCCGAATGAGAGAGTTTGAGCAAATGGAAATGCAATGGTTTTGCGATCCAAAAGAAGTAGATAAATGGTTTGATTATTGGAAAGAGCAACGGCTTAATTGGTATTATGGATTAGGCATAGATAAAAAGAAATTAAGAGCAATAGAAATTCCAGAGAAAGAAAGAGCTCATTATGCTAAAAAGCAAGTGGACATAGAGTATGAATTTCCTTTTGGTTGGCAAGAGATTGAGGGAATTCACAATAGGGGGGACTGGGACTTGACCCAACATTCAAAAAGCAGCGGAGAGAGTTTATCCTACAAAGACATTGAGGCAGAAAAAGAATTTATTCCGTATATTGTTGAGACCTCTGTTGGTGTTGAAAGGAGTTTGCTCGCCTTTTTAACTGATGCTTATTTTGAAGTTGATGGTGGCAGAACTGAAACCACAGAGTCAACAAAAGAAAAAGAGATTATTTTAAAACTTAATAAAAAATTAGCTCCTTTCCAGGTTGCGATTTTACCTCTTTTGAAAAATAAGCCAGAACTAATTAAAAAAGCTAAACAAGTTTACAAAATTTTGAAACCGCATTTTATGCTTCAATACGATGAGAGCGGTTCCATTGGCAGAAGATATAGAAGACAGGACGAGATAGGCACTTTGTCCTGTATTACAATTGATTTTGATACTTTGGACAACAATGATGTTACTGTCAGAGACAGAGACACAATGAAGCAGAAGAGAGTAAAAATAGATGAGCTCGTTGATTATTTAAGTAAAAGATTTATATAACAATATGAGAATTAAACAATTTTTAAAACCAAATTGGGGAAAAGTTGTGCTGTTTTTGCTTTTGACAGTTATAGGAATATTAAAATCCATTCCTCTTAATGTTATTGAGATCACGGGTGCTGCTTGTCCTCCCCACATAGAACAATCGCTTACAATATATGCAACTTGTATGAGGACAGTTATTTTATACCAGAATATTTTGTTTAATTTTATTTGTTATTACATTTTTTCAAGCATAATAATTTGTGGATGGAACAAATTAAGAAAGAAGATTTTTGTAGATATTCTTGACAAGGAAAGGAAATAAGCTAAACTTAAGTCAAACTTAAGTTAATCTAAAATTATGGAAAATATTATTACTCTTAAAAATTTAAGAGAAAATATGCAAGAATATGCCCAAAAAGTTAAGAAGGGTAATTCTTTTATTGTTTTCAA
>Ga0180732_1000273_pt1 | contig 47844 bp, 76 predicted proteins | sample KR11_01MetaG_FD_148674 | JGI IMG/M metagenome (GOLD analysis project Ga0180732, IMG submission 148674) | Groundwater microbial communities from the Olkiluoto Island deep subsurface site, Finland - KR11_0.1 MetaG | ecosystem: Environmental > Aquatic > Deep subsurface > Groundwater | place... | reverse complement strand
GCAGTGATGAATATTTATGTTGGGGTTTCCGCAAATAATACATTTACTGTAATTCTCTTTAGCTTTTTCACGGGCTAGTTGATCAAGTTTGCGAATTTCTTTTTTTGTTATATTTTTATTTTAAATAATTATATCGTCCTTCCGTGAAGTATTTTGTAGGCACAGCAGGACTCGAACCTGCGACATTCCGCAAATCGCAAATACGGTATTTCTCCAAGTTTTCCATCTCTTTCCGTTTATCGGACGGAAGCTCTACCAATTCAAGTTCTTTTCTCGACAATAATCTCTAAATTTCTAAAAATTGTATATCTTCATAGTTTTGTTTCTAAAGTTACAATTGTATCGTTCCGTCCCGCACCGTGAGGCACTAATAAAACATACTCCAGTTCAAAGCCAAGATTTTTTCCCATTCCCCCAGAGTTCCAGCCAAAACTAATTACTCTACCCCCGGGCCTTACCATTCTTGCAATTTCTCGCTTGCATTTAGACCAGTATTCTTTACGCCCCATTTCTGCTGTGAAATCTTTTTCAAGCATTTGGTATTTCCTTTTTGCCTGCGTAAAGGAATATGGTGGGTCAAACAACGCCCCGTCAAATAGAAAATCTTCATCATCAGATTGCCGTTTAAGAAACTCCAAAGCATCTTCGTGATATTCCGCATTTGCTTCTGGGTCAACATCATTTCTACAAGTTGCGGGGCTATTATAGCCAGCAAAGGGGTCAATCCATTTCTGCCCAGAAATTACCTCTCGTTGCAAAAGTTCTTTAATTGGTTTTATTGTGAATGTCCACCGTGAGGGCATAGCCCATATTCGTTCTATTTTCATATATTTTTCTTTCTTAACTCCCATATAAGCGTCTAAATCATCTTCTCTGAATCGTCTGTGTTCGCCCCCAGTTTTGAAAGAATTTAGTTTGCCATTATTCGCCAGTGTCTTTAACGAGTTGATGCTTATGCCGAGATATTTACTTGCTTCTGTTATTTTATAAATTTTCATAGGGTTATATCCATTTAATAGTTGATTCACCTGTATATCCTTTTTCCCACACAAACCAAGCAAAAGCCATTGTGCTTGCCCACGGCTTACCCTTTTCATCTACTGGCGAACCATTACGAAGTGGATAGCGAATCAACATAATTTTTTACCATTGTAATAGGGTCTTTTTTGTCTCCTGATGACGAGCTATTTAATTCGGATTCTGATAATGAATTAAACCACTTGTAATACTCTTTGAGTCCTCTCAAAAGTCCTTCTAAATCGCCATATTTCCATTGAATATTGCTTTGTATTTCTTCTTTCATATATTTTCTCCTTTTAATTTATTAACTACTTCCTCTGCCGTATCCATAATCTTCTGCAATTCTTTTATGGATATGACCTTTTCTAATGGCTCAAAGAAGTAAACCTTTTCTCCGTCTACTTCGTAATACTCTTTTGTAATGTTTGTTATTTTCATATCATTACTCCTTAATTATATATTGTTTGTCATACAAATAACGGACAGATTTTAAATAACGAGTTTTAATTTTTCTTCCGCTGTTCTTTTTTGTTCTTCCTGCTGTTCTAGCGGAAGATTATTAAATTTTTCGCAGTCCTTCCAATAGTCTTCAAAAATATCGTATTGAATTGAAAATAATTCTTTGAAGTCTTCATTGTCCCACGCTTCTTGAGCTTGTTGTTTTGGTATTTTCATAGTTTTAAATTTAGTTATTAGCGCGTTTAATCATTTTTATAGACCTCTGCGGTTTCTTCCAGATTTTGTCTTGCATAAAATTTCATCTATTACATTATTTTCGTAATATTCTCTGGTTTTTTTGAATTCTCTTTCCTCTTCCCATTTGTATTTTTTAGAAATATACTCAAACATTTTCAAGGCTCCCGTTTTGGCTGACCGCTCTAAAAGCGCATCCAAAATCTCGTCAATTTCTTCGGCGTGTTCACGCGTGATTTTGCCTTTTAGATTGAAAATGTCCGATAAGATTATTTTCATAGTTTTAAAATAAAATAAAAGAAAGCGATTAAAAGTCCGATTAAAGTTATTTCAAAAAAATAAAGTAGGTTTATAATTTATTATGTAATTGGTAAATCTTGGCAATAAAAAAAAGCATTATAATTTATGCTCTTTATCCAGTTGATGTATTTTTACTACAATGATTAGCCAGAGCGTCAAGTATATGGCTAATAGAATATCAAATAATCCTATAAAAGATATGAGTAAAAATATCGTTAAGATTTTTAGATAGATTTTATTCATAATAATATTTTATCAAATAATTCGAGATAAGTCAAGGGTTATGTTTTGAGTTATCCACACTTATAAAGTATACTTATTTTCAATATAATTTCCTGCTAAATTTTCATTTCTACCTTTCCAAACTAAATCTATTACAAGTTGCGGTTTCATTGCTTCAATTTTATTTTTAATTTCTTGCGTTCTCGGATAGTCATTTATTTTTCTTCCTATTCTTTTACTCTTAAACCACGCTTGATTATTTCTGCTATCGGTTATCACTTGTATATCTTTTATATTATTGGCTATAGCGTATTCCAAAACTCTCTGTAAGGCTAAAAATTCCGCTATATTGTTTGAACCGCCGATATTATGTTCGTCTATAAGTATCGTTCCTTTACTATCAGCGACAACGCTTATCATTCGCCTTTTAGATAAATCGTGTTGTCCATTTCCACTGCAACCACCATCGATATAAAATGTTTCTTTTAGTAATATCATTTGTTTTTTTTAAAATAATTTATTATCTTATCTAAATACGCCGCCGCCGACCTTGTGTCTTTATTTTTATTTATCCACTTTAATTGTTTAGTTTTAATGCGAATTCTCTTTTTAAATACACTCTTTTTGTAGTCATACATACTAGTGCCCTAATACCCCCCATTGCTATTGCCTTACTGATATGGGATTAGTCCTGTTATGAGCCCTGTCCTGATAGACCAAACCACCTGTTAGGTTAGTTGATATTAGATTGTTAAGAACATTTATTTATTATCTGCAAGGAAAGCCTCTTGTTATCGGGGTTAGCGTTTCACAAGAGTGAAAGGAATTATTCTACTCTAGGGACTTTCCTTTCGCACTAGAATAGAATAATTTATCTCCCTCTTTTTTAAAAAACAAAAGTGCTATCTTCTTGCGGAAGGATAGCACTCTGGTTACTACTCCCGCAAGTAAGTAATAACAAAACTTCTATATTTTCTACTACCAGTATACCACATCTGAAATTCTTGTCAAGTCTGATTGTGGATAACTATTTTAACAATAAACCATTCATTGCATTTTTCGCATTTCATTTCTTCATTGTAAGAAATCATTTCGCCTTTTTCATTGTATTTGCAATCGCCATTCCAAAAATAATTAAATAATATATTTCTGCATTTTTTGCAAATCATTTTTTATTAAAATATTCAAACGCGGCGAGAATTATCGTTCCCAATAATCCCAGCAAAACGAAAAAGCCGTAAAAGATTTTTCCCTGAATATCTTTGATAAATTCATTATTATTCTTGGTAGTGTCGCCGATTAGAGAAACATTTTCTTTAATTTCGTTAATTCTGTGGCAATGAATATCAATGTCTTCTCTGGCTTCTTTGTCGGTGTCCGTTAGCATTCCTATTCTGCGGTTATAGCTTTCGATAATGCGGTCTAGGTCGCGTTTAGTCGCGCAACTTTCCAGTAAAGTGTCTATTTTATCAAGACGCTTTTCGAGGAAGTTAATTATTGTGTCTTGTTTTATGTCTTCGATGTTTGGCATATGTGGATAAATAGTTGATTAAAAATTAGATGTGTGATATAGGTTAAGTAATTATTTTAAAAACCCTATCATCTGTCCTGCTACCTGTTCAGTGATTATTTTTTTGGCTATCATTTCTTTTATATAGTCTTTCTTTTCTTGTTTGGTTTTCATTTTATTAAGTTCGCCAGCGACATATTTTGCTCTTTCCTTATTCTCAACTCCTAGTTGTTTTACTAATCTATCAATGTAATTCAAATTCAAATTTTCATCTATAACAAGTTCATTTAATTTTTTAGCTAATTCGAGGTTTTCTTTTATTAAGCTTGCAACCATTTCCTTTTTTTGTTCTTTAGGAAGATTTTTAAGTTGAGCAAAAGCGTCTTCTGCTTCTTGGTTTAAAATAAATTTATCCCGAGATTGCTCTTGTAAAACCTTTTTAATGTCTCCGAATTTCTTGCTTTTAGACCCGACTTCTTCTTCTGTGAATTGCCTTAAAAATCTACTGACAAAAGGAATTTCTCTTACTGACGGAGTTTCTCCCTTCCCGATAGAAACAAAAGTATTCGCAACTTTTGAAACAAACCTGCCCGCACCTCCGACTAATTGGCTATAAGCGTAATTCATATCGGCAGGCGATATTTCTACACCCATTCCAGATAATCCCTTTGATACTTGAATAAAAGTTTTACCAGTCGCGTTATCTTTTAATGAAGTATAATACTGAATAGAAGCGGGAGCGTTTATGTCCCAATCAGGTCTTATCTTGCTTCCGTACCAACCCAAATTTCTGGCAATTTCAACAGGCATATCTAAAACGGTAGGTGTGATCACTGAAGTTAAATTAGTTCCGCCGACTGGATTATATCCTTCCATAACTGACGCTAAAATTCCGCTTATAGAACTCTTTAAATCTTCTCTTCCCGCCATAACATCTGCCGCATAGTCCATAGAAACTTTAATTGGTTTAATTCCCCACGAAACAGGAATTGAAAAATAAGTTATCCCTCCGTCTTCTTTTGGAAATACAACAGGCAAAGAGTTCATTCTATCCCATTTTGAAATTTTATCTCTCCAGTTTTTATCAACCTTATCGTTCCATTCATTAACAGCAACAACAGCAGTTCCAATACTCGTTATCACAACACCCGCGATTTTTGGATTTCTCAACGCTCTTAACATTTTAGCCGAACCCTGAATTGAAGCGTTGGCGAACATATACATTGCGTTGACAACCGGCCCGCCTTTGCCAAACTTATTAAAGTTTATAGTTCCTTCTTTCGCCAACACCGCCGCTCTTTCTCTTGTCGCTCCACTTTTTAACGCTTGTTTGTAAATTGATAATCTGGTACTATCTTCGAAAACAGTGTTTATGTCATCAATCGCCCTTACAATCATTTCCGCCGCTTGTCTCGGCTTGCTTCTATTTATTTCCCTGATTTTGTTTATATCAAGTTCAACGTTTTTTCTGGTAGAAAGTCCAAGTCCTCCAGTAGTTCCTCCGTCCATTTTCATTTGTTTATAAAGTTTTGCTCCTTCTGAATCAACGCCTCTAATATAATCCATTACCGACTTTATACTCTTTGTGTCTCCCATTGCCGCTTTCGCCGCTCCCTTAAAACCAAATTCATTTTTAGAAGCCATATAAACAAATGCTTCCTGCGAGTCTCTAACTTTATTTGGCAGAAAAAACTCTGGGTTGAATCTTGTCGCTAATTGTGAATAAAATCTTGTAATCGCTTGCACGCCCCGCATTACTCCATCCACCTTCCAGCGATTAACTCCTCTTAAAGCAAGAGCTAAAGGTGTGTCTTCTATTTTCAAATAAACAGGTTTGCCTTTTTCTCTCATCGCAAGAATAGTCGGGTCTTTCAATAATTTATCAACGGACGGTCTGAAAATAACTTCTTGTGTTCCTTGAATTGTGAATCTCCCAGAAGGTTTTATTAAAATCAATGGTTTCAATTCTGGTATATCTTTGATAATATTTTCTATCTCTCTTGAAAAAAGAGGCAGTCTCTCTTCCGCTAACGCGCGATTAGTCAGCCACCACTCAAAAGAATCGGCAAATCTTTCTTCCGTTTTTTTCATTCTGTTAGCAGACTCTCCCATTTCTTCCATCCACCCTATCATTTCTTCCGCTACCTTTTTGGTTTCCCCTCTTTTATAAAATCTTTGTTTCAGTCCAAATTTATTATCAAGAAAATGACCGACTTCGTGCGATAAAATTTCTCTCGGAGTTGCGGTTTTTCTCACTACCTCAGAAGGTTTGCGAAAATATCCGAGACGTCTTCCTGGCTGTCCCTTTGTAGAAACTTTCCCGCCTAATGAATTTGTAAAGTCAATTACCTTTTTAAAATATACTTCGTCTATTGCTTCTCTGTGTGTTATCTTTGCTACTGGTATTTGCGGAGGTTTTACTTCCGTGAAAAGTCCGATGTCTTTATTATCTCGCGCGAATTTCAAAGTCGCTAAATCAACTCTGTTCTTTTCCGCCCTGATAATCGCTTGCTCGTAATTGGTGGTGATGTTTGTCATCACATCTGCGACTTTTCTTTCGCTTCCTTTCGCTCTTAAAATTCCTGTAGAACGAACATCAAAAGGTCTGCCAGCAATCGCCTGCCCGATGTCTTCCGTGTCTTCAAAAATTCTATTAAGTGGAATATGATGTTTATATTTATTTCTCAAAGTATCGTAAAGTTTCTGGTCAATAACTTCGCCGTCTAATAACACATCAAGGGTTTTGTTATTTAATTCCTGTATCTCATCGGCTATTTTTATAATATTCTTATCAGTTTGTGCTACGATTTTATTCGCTTCTGCCGTTGTAATTCCCGCCGCCTTTTCTCCAAGAGCGAGATTTCTTTCAGGAGCGTGTCTGGCGATTAAATAATTATCAACATCGGCTAGGACATCGTCAGATTTCTTTCCTAACTGTTTTGATAATTTTAAAATGTCTTTGTCTATTTTAATGACAATATCTTTCGCCTCTTCAATCCTTGTTCCCATTCTGCCGTGCATAAGAATTTCCGCCATATAAGGGTCAGATGTTTCGCTTATTTTTACATCTTTTCTTTGAATTAATTTCTTAACTCTTACCCAGTCATCTTCAACTAATTCTCTTGTCGCTAACCAAGCGTCAGCAACCTTGTCTTTAAATTTCTTAAAGGTCGTCGGGTCTTTGACGCTTGGTATTTTATCCATTTTATTATAAACCGCTTTATATGAATCACCAAAACCTAAAATCTGCTTTATTTCTTTTGGCTTTGCTGGGAATATTTTTTCTGGGAGTTTGGGCGGGACGGGACGGGGCGCAACCTCACCCTGAACGAGCGCCTTCTCATCCTTCGCAATTTTGGAGATAGGCTTCACTCCTTCTTGAGCTTGCGGTAAAACTTTGGGAGAAATTATCTCGCCATTAGTTTTTGAAATAATTTTTTTAAGATGATTTAAGGCAAGTTGTCGGTCAAGCGGTTTGTCTATGTTCAATTTTCTTTCCATTGATTTTTCAATATCATCCCAATAAACATTATTTCTGTCCATTAAATTTTTCAATTCCGCTGGCGGTAATATACCTTTTTCAACTTTTAACGCTTCTACGGGCGAGATAGAGGGCTTCAGGGGGGTGTCAGGTTGGACTTCTGGCAGTTTATACATCGTATCTGCTGCTATTTCTTCCCAAGCTCCTATTTTTTTATATCCTTGCATTGAAATGTCTTGCGTGTTTTTTGCTATATCAATCAATTTTGCCTGTTCTGTTTTAGATAAACTTTCAAATTTAGCGTGTCCCAATTCGTGTAAAATTGTTTTGGAAGGGTTTGTGGCATCTGCACTGATATTGATTATTCCCTTTCCTTTAACAATATGTCCCTGTTCTGACAAACTGAATTTATAAGGAGGTTGAATGTTGACTTCTTTAATTCCATTTTCTAATAATTTTTCCTGAACAAAAGGGTTGTTTATAGTTTCAACAAATTTAGATTTTTGAATTTGTGAAATAGTTGATGTGTTTGACAATTTGACTTTTCCCTTTATTTTTGAAATATCAATGTTGATATTTTCTGATTTCCCTATAAGATTTGTTTGCAATTTACCTTTATTGAATAATTCTTGCATAAAGTTTTTGTCAACAAAAGGTTTTTGTTTAGAAAGAAAATTTCTATTGATAAAGACTTCTCTGACCCTATCTCTGAACTCCTTATAATCTGACCATTTCAAAAACTCTGAAACAGGGACTCCGGCTGTCTGTCCATTAACATCTTTTATAGCAATTCTAAAATCTCCATATTCGTCTGCTAATTTTTTTACTTCAACATTTCCTTCGTGAAAATAACCATCATTCCTATCTACTTTTTTAAGAGTTTCTGTTATTGGAACTCCTTCTTTTGATAATTTATATTCAATAGAATAATTGTTTTCTATTTGTTTTAAAATTTCCGCATCAGACAACCCAAGTTTTTCATTTTCCGCAGATTGTTTAATTATTTGCTCTTGTGTTCTTATCTCTAATTTTGTTTCATATTTTTTTGGTTGAATAATTGTATCTGCTGTTCTTTCTGGTAATTTTTTGGCTTTTTGAATAAGAGGTTTAGAAACTGGTTTGGCTTCTTGTGCTTTTTTTTGGGCAAAGTTAATTATCCTCTTTGCGTCTGCTTTATTAACATAAAAATTTTCTGCTCTACTTTTGAATTTATCATTTACCAACCATTTATTAGTAAGAGGATTTCTCTTGATTTCTATATTTCCCCAACTCATAAAGTCATCTTTTATAATTGGCTTGCTCTTGGCTTCTTGAAGAAGAGAGGGTTTAACCATTTTTCGTAAAGCCCCCGGCACTTCGTTTATTTCTTTAATTGATAATCCAAAAGACGGTTGGCGATATGGTTGATAAGGTTGCGCGGGAGTAGCTCCAGCTTGCTGGGTAAGCAAGCCCTTAACTCCCATATAAGCAGTTCCTTCGCCTGTTTTTAAAATATCTTTAACATTTTTAAGTCCTGTTTCGGCTAAATCCCGCATTGCTTTGGCAACACCTGCGGGGTTTTTAATTAAAGTTCCTTGTTTGCGGGCAACGGTAATAATATCGTTGGCGTTGTTTACTTCCGTCATTAGTTTGGTTGACTGCGCGCCGACTTTATCAGGGTGAAATTTATTGGCTAATTTTATAAATTGGGTTTTTTGCGAACTAGCGGAAATGTCGGTTAATCCCATTTTACTGATACTCGCCGCCACCTGGGGTTCATTAACTGGTATTCTTTTGACAATCGCTTTTGCTCCGCTGGTTAAAAGCCCTTCAACTATCCAAGCGTCCAAAGGCACTTCCGCAAATGGCTTTAAAGCGTGCCATAAAGGTTTTTTGCCTTCAATAATATCGTTAGCAATTCCTTGAAATTCTTTTTGATAAGTCGGTATTTCGCCCAGATAAGGAAGTTTAAGCGGCTTTTTTTCCACTTGTCCTGGAGCTTTAATCGCTTGCGTCAAAGATAACGGAATTCTAACCGCTGCCGTAGCTACACCTTTGGCTATGCCTTTTCCTGTTTCGTAAGCTCCATACGGCAATTCTGGTATAGTCGCTTTTATTTTTTGGGGTATAGTCATCTGTTCCCAAATTGGAGGTATTACCGCTTTTCTTACAGTCGCTTCCGCTATTTTCTTTTGTTCAGGATTAAGTCCTTCCCCAACCTTAAAAACCATTGTTGGTTTTTTAACAACATTTGAACGATAATTATTCTCGTCTATCATTCCTTTTTTAATTTTTGTTCTTAAAAATTCTGTTAAATTCATACTATTGTTGGTTAGCCCATTCTTCTAAAGCTTTTAATGAATTTGTTTCGGGAGCGTTATATTTTTTGTATCCTTCCGCTCCTTCGGGGTGCAGTATTTCCCAAAACTCTTTATCGTAATTGGAAGGGTTAATTTTTTTACTGGTTAAATGATTAGCTAATTGTCTCCATAAATCATAATAAGGAATATCGGGATTTTTTTGTTTAGATTTAAGCAACCAGTCTTTCATTTCACCTGATGTTGGACTTCCTTTTACTGTTATATCCATTCCCCCTCCTCTGTTATTCTCATTTATCTCTGAGCGTAATTTATCAAGAGTTAATTTTTCTTTTAATTGATCGTATTCTTGTTGGGTCTTGATATAAGGACTGGCTTTCTTCAAAGCTGTTTCCCAACTGTCGTTAATACTTATATTTGCTCCCTTAGCATTATACTCAAGCATCATTTTCTTGACAGTTTCTTGAGTCGCTTTTACCGCTTCAAAGTCTTTAGTCCACATATTAAGTTTAAGTTGAGCTTCTTCTTTGGCGGTTGTTTGGGCTTCGGAAAGGTCGCCTTGTATTTTATCAATGTTAAGCTGACTAGCTTTCAGAAGATAATCAAAGTTAGTATTGTAGTCTTCCGACCATTCATCAAGAAGACCTTTGGCTCGGTCATAGTTGCCTTGAGCGATTTGAACTGTAGCTTGAAGCGGAGCGAGTTCTATCGCCATCTGGCTTCTTAATTTGGCTTGTCTGCCTAACATCATATCCATACCTTGTCCTTTATATCTCTCGAGGTCGATAGCCTTTATGTAGGCGGTTGAAGCGGTACTGAGGACAGTTTGAGCGTCAGATATGGCTTTATCTTTGATGTCTAAACCTAATTTGACACTCTCGGCGGTCTTGTTCTCGGCTTTAGTCTTGCCAAAATTTGCAATGGCTTCAATAACCGATTTATAGGCTTCGTCTCTTAAGGTTCGGATATTTTCTATACCAGCGGATTTTTGAGCTTCTTTCTTAAAGTCTTCCGCCACCTTAATCTTGTCTTCCGTCTTCATATCGGCAACAGGTTCTATAAAGGGGTCTGAGTCCACTCCGTCAAAAGGATTAAGTAGAGTATCGGCTTTAACATTTATGCCGAGTTTCATCGCTTGCTCTATGCTTACTTCTCCGATAGCGGAACTGGGGTCTTTCATTTTAAGTTTAGTCCCCAGACTCTCCGAAGTTTCAGGACTTCCGCCCGGGCCGATAGACCATATTTGATTGCCGATTTTAACTGCTCCGTATATTCCTTGTGCTTGAACATCTTGATTGAACGCCGAACTTGGTTGCCATTTTTCTCCGAATACGCCCTGTATCGCTCTTACGGGAGAGGGTGTGGTGGAGTATTCAGCTCCAAGAGTCGGAACTTTTTGTATCTGGTTCCAAAAGTTAGGATTTGTTTTTAAAATCTCTTGAGCCTTTTCGGGACTTACCCATTGCTTGGTAGTCTTGTCATAGACTTCATTCTTGCCTTCCTGCTGAATGTATTGCTTGGCTTCTTCCGCCGTATTGGCTCTTGATTGGTCGGTAGTTTGAACTGGTTTTTGAGTAGAAATTTTATAATAACCATATTTAGGATTACCATTTGCATCAACACCAGTTTGTGTCTTACCATAAGTTCCTTCTTTTACTTTCTGTTCATAGTCTGCTATTACAGCAGCATTTTTAGCATCGTGTTCAGCTTGTGTTTTTTCCCAGTCACTATAAATTGGTTTTCCATTATAATAATCTATTATTGTTCTTTTGGGAGTAGTCGGAGTGGGTGTCAGTTCTTGAGATATTTGCCTTGCTACAAATTGTTGCATAGGATTAGCGGTTGGACTGGGTGTTGCTGGTGCAGGAGGTTGGACTGGTGTGTCTTTTGTCCAGCCGAAATTCTGCATATAGTAGCCAGAGGCGTTTTCGTCTATTTGCATTGTTTGTCCTGTTGGATGTTTAAGTGTTATGATTGCCATATTTTATTTATTTATGATATTATATATCTATGAAACTTATTAAAATTATTTTTTACATTATTATTATTTGGGCTTGGTTTAATTTGAATTATCATCCATTTTAACTGTCGCATTGTCAGAGGCTCGGAAAACATCCGTTCCTATTTTATAGTATTTATTATACGTGTTTGTAATTTGAGTTAGTGTATATGCCATATTTTATTTAAAGTTAATAGATTAAAATAGTATCACAAATCACTTTCAAAATAAACTTGAATAATATTTAATACTTTATTTTCAGCAGCAGTATTTTTTAAAGAAGCACTAAACATTGAACTGCTAGAATGTACGTGTATTGGTAAATAAGTAGTATGTGTAACTTTTAGGACTCCATTAATATAAAATTCCGCTTTTACATCAGGATAATACATAATTTTATAAACATTAAAATTAGTAATTGTAATACCAGTTATTTCTGTTAATAATGTATATTGTATTTCATCAGCATCTATGTAAGCATTTATAGCATAAAGTGTTCCATTTGATACTTTAAATCCGATAAAATCTGAAACTAAATCTATTTGAGGTGTTTTACCTAATCCAAAATAAAAAGTCTGATTGGTAGATTGATTTAGTTTGACAATGTTTTGTAAAATTAAATTTTTTGTCCAGGTAGCTCCGAAATTATTATATGTAAAACCATAAATTGTAGTATTTATAGTTGAACCGGTTTGTCCAAAAATTTCACCAGTATTAAATCCAAAACCAGCCGATACTTCCCAAGTATCGGCACTTTCAAGAGAAAGGTCTTTGCGAATACGAGAAAAACTTGAAATTTTAACAATAGAAATCGCATTTTCTTGGATACTATTAGCGGTTACTATATTGGCTGCTAAAGTTCCGCTGAAAGTTCCCGAAGAACCAGTGATGTCGCCTTTAACAGAAAACACTTCAGCCGATTGGTCCCACTTCATACCCTTTCCTCCTGCATAGTTTCCAGTGATAATATCTCCCACATCCACACCCGAAGTCAGTATCGAGAAAATATTAGTTCCGTCGGATTTGGTGTATTTAATTCCCATTGAAGGAAGACCCGATGAACCAATCGTAGTAGGTGTATTGGCTGGATTTCCAAGCACGCCATAACTATTGCCGTATTTTTCAAGAATTTGTTGAAAAGTTAACGACTCGTTTTCTGGCGTTGTAAAAAGCTCAATAGGTTGTTCTGGTGGTTGTTCCATTATATGGTTGTTATTAAAATTTTAGCTTGACTCGGGTATTTAAGTTTATACTGTTCTACTGCCGATTTGTATCGTGAAGCGAAGCGGTCGGCATCGGAATAATTTTCCAAAGACACCGAGCATAATTCTTGAGCCTTGATAGACACCAATCTTAATTCATCGGCATTGCAGTTTATGTAATCGGTGGTGGCGGTTGAGTCTTGAAGCCAAGTGCCGGTGCTACTTTGAAAAGGATAGGAAGAGTAGTAAATTAGGTCGTGAAATTCTCCGTTCTTGACTATAATGTGGTCAAATCTGTAATCGGTTTCACTTATCTTGCCTACAGCTTTGGTCATAAATATCGCACAATATACGCAAGCATCTAGGTCAACTGTTCCTGTCTGTGTTGCCGAAGCCAAATCAAAGCGGAGCAAGTTCCAACCTGCCACAAAAGCCGTTCCTTCGTTAGTGGTGGTCACTGTCTTGGTAAAATAATTAGAAGCCGAAGAGCCGATACGAATTATATAGTTAGTCAGGTCGGTGGCGGAAGTGATGTAAGCCCAAACGAATATCGAACCTTGCGTATAATCAGTTAGGTCAAAAGTATCTATATCCGAAGCGTAAATACCGGCCGTCGTTCCGCCTGCCGCCGAGATGTCCCAGTTAATCGAACCAGAACCTTTGACGAAATTATCGGAGTCGGTGGTGAGATTAGTGCCGTCGCCGTAGAGAGTCCAAGTTCCAGAGTCGGTTATTGAGTTAAGTCCACTTACGGTCAAAGAGTCGTCATCTATATCAGCCGAGATTAAAAGCTTTCTAGTTAAAGAGTTTTCGCTAAAAGCAACAAGTCCGTGTTCGTCTTTAATACGGTCAAATTCTTCTTGAGAAGTAAGGTCGAATAGCCAAGTGCTTTCTCTGTTGACTTGCGGTTTAATGTCGATTATCGCCGTTCCTTTCAGGTCGGTCGGGCAAGAATATTCGTAAATTTCGTCGAATAAATTAGGAGCCAGTGCGGTCTTTCTGATAGCCGAACGCAAGTCCACATCAGAGAAGACTTCACGAGCCGCCTCATTGATTAAAATAAGAGAATTGGCGTCTGATACGGAGCCGTGTATCCCAGTTGCGATTTCGCTTTTTAAAACACTGTGTAAATACATATTGTTTATTTAAATTATTTGTGTTATACTGTTTATGTCGGTGCAACGACTTTTATTATGTCCCTTGAGAGGTTGCACCCTCGATAGGGACTTTTTATTTAATATTATGCCATTCATTAAAGGACATCAATTATCAAGTGTATCAAGAGAAAAATTATCTAATACTCTAAAACAACAATTTAAAGAAGGTAGAAAAGTTTGGAATAAAGGAATACCTTGTAGTAAAGAAACAAAAAGAAAAATTAGTGAAACAGAAAAAGGTAAATTTATACCCGAGAACATAAGAGAAAAAATGAAATTATCACATCTTGGTAAAAATATAGGAAAAGATAATCCAAATTGGAAAGGTGATAAGGTAGGATATTCAGGACTTCATTTATGGGTTCAGTGTCAATTAGGAAAACCAACGAAATGTGAACACTGTGGAAAAGATGGTCTAAGCGGCAGAAATATTCATTGGGCTAATATAAATAGAAAATATTCAAGAAAATTATCGGAATGGAAAAGGTTATGTGCTTCTTGTCATAAAATAAATGATTTAAAAATTATCACTTCCTGTCAATAAAGTGTCCTTCAACCATAAAGCTTTTAATACGGACTGGGTTTGTTATGCTTCCATTTGCAAAGCTCATTTCTAAACGAAAGTCTTCCACTTGTGGCAAATTTCTCTTGCCGATTATGTGTCTGGTAGGGTTGGAAGCGGAGTAAGCAATCTGGTCTAGCGCGAAAGACGATTTGCCTCCGTCATAGCGAAGCGTGCAGTCAAGTTTTGCTCCAGAAGCCAGCTGTTCAGTCCAAACCGTGATTTGATTAAGTTGTGCAATTTGTTTGCCCGTAGATACTGGAAAAAACTTTGTATAATAGAAACTGTCCACCGTGTATCCGCTCTCCACCGCCAGATTATAGTTGGTGGTGGCGTTGGAAGCGATCATCAGAAGTCCGAACGGTAAAGCCATACCGCCTCCTGTGGCGTAGGTTGCCGAAGTATATTGCCAGAGTTCAACAGTTCCTTCGGCAAGCGGACCATAAGCATATACTCGCTGTCCCGACAGCCACACAATGAAATCGCCCATTTCACCCACCTGATAATAAAGAGGCAAAGAACCTGTGAACATTTTAAGAGGTATTACCGAACCGCCCGATAAGTATCCGAAAGTCGAGTAAGCCGTTCCTTTAATAAAACTTTCATACCAGATATATGTCACTCCGTTTTTGGTATAAAGCGCGCCAATTCTCCCATTGACTTCTATCGGACTATCCCAAGTATCACTGTATCCATCCCAATTATAAACCACCGATTGACTTGAGTTTGAACCTGATAAATTAGTTGAGTTTGTGGCGATAACAAGCCTGCTACCGTTCCAAGTAATTGACGAAACTTGTAAATTACTATTATAAAAATCAAGAGCGTCATCAATAAATACATAAGTGGCTTCTGTTCCGTCTAAAACTGCAATATAAGAACCATTTGCTATATACATCCTTTGCCTGCCTACTACCATTTGATGAGGTGCGTTTTGCAATGCAGCGGCAGTGGTAGGCACTGTGCTTCCGTAATCATCGTCAAAAGTAGCATCAAGATTATACTTGCCAATATCTCCAGCCGAACCTGAATGATTATAGGAGTAGTAAAGAGCCCCTTTATAATGGCAAACATCTTCGCCGTCTTCGCCTGTTACCGTAGCTTTGTCTATGGTATGCGGCCAGATACCTGCATTTGTGACGGCGGAAGAAGAGAATTGATACAGTTTAGCTCCGCCTACTCCATAAGCCAGTCCTGTGGTCACGGCATTTCTGGTCATTCCTTTAATCAGAGTGGTAACCGCCGCCGCTTGAGTTCCAGCTGTCAAAGCAACCATTCCTCTGCCTTGAGTAATAGTCGAAGGGTCGGTCGGATCAATGTTTCTCATATCGCCAGCTTGCTCTTTATTGCCGTTAGACGGATAGGTTGATAGAAACCATTTTGACACAAATCCTTGAGGTTTTGATGTTATTGTAAATTCCATAATTATATTTCATAATTTCCGCTTACTAAAACTTTTACCGCTTTAGTATCGGCTATGGTTGCAAAACTTCTAAACACTATTGTAGTTCCGCCGTCATCGATGTAAGCTATCGGGTTGCTCCAAGTAGTATCCGCTAATTCTTGAGCGGAAAGAGCGGTTAAAGTGTCATTATCTTTCGGCAATACTGGTAAAGAAATCGTCAAAGCGGTAGCGGCATTAGCGTCAGTCGCTGAATAATAGAAAGTAAAATAGCAAATTTTATCCACTATCTTATATCTCGCTTTGGTTACCACGCTTCCCTCAGGTGTTCCTGTTGTCCAAGTAAGAGTCGGTGTCCAATCTGTCCATTTAGAAGTTTTAACAATTCCATTTCTGACATCTTCGAGTTGATTGCCGATGTCTTTGACTCTGTCCGTCAATCCTTGTTGTCTTGCCCCCACAATAAAGTTTCCTTGATGTGAAGGGTCTTGGGTTGCGTCATCGCTTTCACCGTTTGAAGAAAGATACAGAGTGTTTTTGGTGATGTTTGTAAAAGCGGTTGTGCCTTTTCCCACTAAGTAAACTACGCTTAACTCTGCGATTGCGGAAGAAAGCGTCATAAATTCTCCGTCATTCAAGATGTAATTGTTTCCCTCATCGCTTCCAGTTCCGCTGGCTTGTCCATTGGTAGTCGAGGCTTTAACGATAGCTACACTTGGACTAGTTTCTTGTGAGTTGTCTAGTTTGAGCGGAACATATCCGATAGAAACTGCGGAAGCGTCTGTAAACTCGAGAGCGGGACAAACCACGCCGTTTTCGTTAGTAAATTTATTCAGTCTGTAATAAACTCTGGTCGCTACGGAAGGAAGTTTTACTGTTTCAGTGAATTGATTTGTTCCGATTGGATAGAGAAGTCCTTGAGGGATAGAGGAAGTGTCGAGGTCGGCTTCGATTTTTTGTCTTCCTATGTGAAAATTATCATCAACTGATGCTGCTTTATTTAATTTAATATAAAAGACACTCAATCCATTCATTAAGTCTGTTTCTAATTGGACAAAAGATGGGTCGGCACTTGCAATACTTTGTGCTAACAGGGTAGTCCAATTTGTATTATCTGCACTTATTTGGAATGTTGCTTCTGTAGCACCTCCACAAGAATAAGCCGTATTAAATTTTAAATGTTTTATAGGTAATATTGTGGTAACTTTTAATACCAAGTTTCGTAAAACTGCTCCTGCCGCAGATTGAAGTATAGGATATGTAGCAGAATAATATTGCCAACCATTAGTATTTGCTATAGCTAGGTCAGATGCTCCACCAACAGTAATATTCATTGTGCTATTTATAAGATTATAAATATTACTATTAGTTGTTAATATTCCAGTGTCCCACCTATACTTTCCATTATCCAAATCAATAATAGCATTAGAAAGTAAGCCGTCTTTATCTGATTTTAGTTCGGTTTTTATCCCGTTAGCGATAAGAGAAAATGACTCGGATTTTTTGGCGTATCTTTGGATGTAAGAAGCCGCCTCTAAATCATCGGTTGTGTTTGTCTTTGCCGTGCCGTCTGCCACCGAAGAATACACGTGAAAATGCAACGCTCCCGAAGCCCAGATATTCGGCACGTCAAAATATAACATCGCTCCCTCGGCAACTGAAGCGTTGACGATTTGTTTTGAAGCCACAACCACATTTCCAGCGGTATGAACTACCAAAGTCCAATTTCCAGTTCCCTTAGCTACCGGCCATACACCTATTTGAGTAGTGTATTTTTTAGTCGGCGTAAAAGTCTGAATATGCGTTGCTCCTTCATTGACTGCATTTGTAATTGCATAAGTATTGGCGTAAGCTCCTGCTGTGTCTAAAGAAGTGTCTATATTATCCGTTGAAGTAACAGCTTGTAAAACTTGTCTTATCTTTTCAGCTACCTTACCTAAAAAGGTGGTGTTGGTAACAACTTCTTCGAGTTTGATGTCGTCAAACCAAGCATCTGCTACATTACCATCTACTCCATAAATTAGTTGGATAGCAAGAAATTCTGCATCTGCATCAGATGTTAATGTTGTAGTTATCAATGTCCAATCGTTTGTTCCTGTAAGTTTAGATGAATCTGTAGTAGTTCCTATTACTGCAGAACTATCATACTGAATACTAGCAAAGTAAACAGCATTCGCAGCGGCATTGTTAGTTTTAACCCAAGCAGATAATTTATATAAAGTATTTGGTTTTATTCTCGGCAACGATTTCGTCATATCCGCAGCTGTTATAACACTAGAAAAATTAAAAATATATGTCTTTCCAGTTGCATCAGTAGTTGATAATTTTAAAGATTTACTACCAGAGTGAGAGATAGTAGCATCAAAACTCGCAGCCCAAGCAGTTGTCCAGCTTACAGCATACCAACCATATTTTTCATCTTCAATCCAACCGCTAGTAGTCCTTGCCGCCGCTCCCGTTCCCAATTCAAACCCTCCATTAAACACTCCTCCTTTAGAAGCAGTGGATATTTTAAGGTCGGTAGGAGGAGTATCTACATCTGCTAATTGAGTTTGTATTGCATCGGCTATTACTTTATTTACCACTGAACCCGAAGTCTTAGCCAATCCTTCTGTAACGGCACTATCCGCCAAAGATTGAACTTCTTGAACCCTTAAAACTTCTGGTGCTGTTAATTGAATTATGTGTCGACTCATATTTTTAAGTTAATAATTTTTAATTTAACTATTTCTATAAACATATTCTCAAATTTTTCTTCTTTCCATTGAATTTTATCGTGACATTTTTTGCAAAGAGTAATTCCATTAGAAACTTCAAATCGTAGCTCAGGATAATCGGCAAACTTCATTATGTGATGTGCATTTAGGTATCTTTCGGTTTTATCGCAGTCTGGCATTTGGCAGAGAAAACCATCTCTTTGGAAAATCAATTCTCGCCAGAGTCTAATATCTATACCTTTTCTTATTTTTTGATTTATTGGTGTTATACCACCTTTCCATAAATAACTTTTTTCCCCTTTATGTGATTCACTCATCTTTTGTCTGACTTCTGTCGTGTGTTTTTTGCCTCTCATTCCAATAGGATGTTTTCCATACATCGGATTTTTATTTCCTGAATTTGCCTCACTTATCTTTCTTTTAGTTTCTTCATTACGGTGCTTACCCCAATTCGAATTATTTTTTCCTTTATGCTTTTCCGAGTTCTTTTTTATTGCCTCTTCTGTGTGATGTTTGCCGAAAAAAGGATTATCCTTTCCAAGCTTATGGAAATTAACTGACAAATTTTGTATACTTATTTGTTTATGCTTTTCAGTTCTTAGATATTTACCGCAATTTTCATAACCCATTTATTCTAAATATTTATTAAAATCTGGCATAGTTTTACCGACGAATTTATAATAACTTTTAATTCTACTTTCAAATAAAGTTAGCACTTCTTCTTTTTTGACTAACTCTTGTATTTTCAATTCTTTTTCTTGGATTATTTCCTTTTCTTTTTTGATGACATCTTCCGCTTGTTTTTTAATTGGCAGAATGACCGAAAGTTGTTTTTCAGTATCTTTGAATAATTCTTGGTTAAACTTAATCTTGTTTTCCAGTTCTTTGAGTTCTTGTCTTTCTTTGTCTTTTCTAGTTTCCGCTTCATAGACTTTTTCCAATTCGTTTCGGACATCTTTTTTTGAAACTTCCAGTTCTTCATTGCTTTTAAGAATAAGACCATCGATGTTGTCTTTCTGCATTTGCAGGACTTTGATATTATTCTCTTGGTTTATTCTGGCGGTTTCGTAAGCTTTATTCAGTTCTTGTGTTTTTTTATCAAGTTCGTTCTTTATGATTTCGGATTTAGTTTTTTCACTTAGGGTTTCTTTTAAATCAAAAATATTCTTATCAAGTTTATTTTCTATAACAGAAAGTTCTTTTCTTTTTGTTTCAATGGTCGACAAAAGTTCATCAAGAACAATTTTCCTGTTGTCAGGTAGTTTTTTTTGTTTTTGTTTTAGATGAAAATTTATCATACTTCGCTTTCCTTATTTTCACGAGAAATACTAACCCATTGGACATTTCGGGAGATACCGCAAGAGCATTTTTTTGGTTTTCCGAATTGTTGATTAGGGTTCATATTTGTCCTTTAATAAATTTAACCACTTATAATGTTAATCCGTTTTGAATATTTGTTATCGCCGTATCAAATCCTGCCGCTTTGTAAATAATCTGGGCGTTTTTATAATTAGCAATGTCAAGATTTATCGTAGCGATAAATTTATTCACGATAGTTGAGACATTTTGCCCTGTCCGATATTTATCGGTATAGTCTTGGTTCAAAACTTCTGTTACGCCGTCTTTTAGGGAAAGATTTATCGTAACCGCATACAAATCTTTTTGTGAAGTAGTTACTGTTTTTTTTGTGATTATTGCTGTAAGCATTTTTTTTATTTAGTTATTTAAGAAACATCCCATAAGGGTTTATGTATAATTCCATAATCTCAGAGGCAGACAAAGCTCTATTATAGATGCGGACTTCGTCGATGGAGCCATCGAAATAACCAGTGCTTTGTCTTGCTCCAATTTGCAATGTTTCTGTTGTTGGAGTTAATGTGGCAGCATCAACTTTACTGTTATCAACAACCCCGTCTCTATAGATAATCCAATTTGTTCCATCAAAAGTTCCTGCTATGTGATGCCAAATACCATCATCGATTACTGTCCCCCCAGCCAATATAATACCTTTAGCTACGCCAGAAGCATAGCCGAAAAATCTTAACTTTCCAGCAATAGAGCCTATATCAATCCCATAGTTAGTTGCTGTCCCTCCGCCTTTCATAATTATATTCCGCTGAGCGGTGATAGTAGTTGTCTTCACCCACGCCTCAATCGTAATCGCATTCGTGATATTCAAACTCGCCGCATTTCCCGCATCCACATAATCATTTCCGCCGTCAAAATTAAGCCCAACCCCTTTCCTGCCCGGATTCCATCCGCTTGCAGGTGTAGGAGGATGAGCCATACCGACAAGAGTTCCTTTATTTCCGTTCATTGACAGGTCTTGAATCTTGTCGCCTCCGCCTTCATTCATCAGCCAAAAACCTGCTAATCCTTTATTGAGATTATTGCTCCAATCAAGCTGAGTCCCCATTAAAGGTTTTGTAATATGTTTCATTTTAGTTATTAGTTTCAATTATAGATTTATAATTAAGAGTTGAACCATCCGCATCATAGCTATTATCTACTATCAGCCTCAACCTCAATGCCCCTTCAGGAATACTTACAACTTGCAATAATGCCACATTGTATAGAACAGCAGTATTAGCGTGAGCGTTAGTGACCCCATCAAGCAAACCAATACTGGTATCTGTAGTTACTGCGTTTTGAATTACTATCTCGGAATTTATAAGCGTTGCATCTTCAATAAAAACTCTTTGAGCAAGGGTGGTATATCCTGTAGTGGAAGCGCAAGTTATCGTCACTCCGCCAGCCGCCAGAGGATTATTGGTAATTGCCTCGCTGTTCGCCGTTCCGATAAGCCCGACAAATTCCGTAAGATTTACCCAGTCTTCATTACCTGAAGCGGAAAAAGATATTTGAGGTATAAATCTAGTGCCGGTATGAGCGGTAGCCGTGTCAAGAGCGGCTTGAATAGAAAGAAGTCCACCATCTTTTTTTGTTAAATCAATTTCCGAAGATTTAGCAACTGTATTTTGAGCTACAGCTGTCCAGTCTTGGATAACGGTTATGTTTTTACTTTTATCTCCAGTTGATGTTCTCATATGTTTTAATTTAATTATTTAGTTGAATATGCTGATAATGACACACCTAAAAATCCCGCAGTCCAAGCGGTGCAAACTACCGATACCCATTGTTTTCTATCGGTGTTTATAGAGAATTTTCTGTAATCTGCCGTGCCTGCACACGATACTCCAGTATCCCCGTCTATGGAAGCACCATCCTCTTCGTCTATAATGTCTATAAAATCGTGTAAGTTAGTCGTAGATTGAGCGGCGTTGAAGTCAGGCGCGGACAGAGAGTCTGAACCCTGAACTTTTACAGTCATTGTCGGAGTTGAAGAGAATGACAAGGATAAATTCAACACATCGTAGTCGCCGACATAAACAGTCTTACCTTTTAAGTGAAAGGTGTGAGTGCCAGTTCCTGTATCAGTGATATTCACTTGAGTTCCGTGTGGAGTCGCCGACACCATAAAAGTATTGGTGGTCGGACTGATTACATAATAATTAGTTGCCAGACTTAATCCCGCAGGAAGCGTGGTGGCGGTTGTGAACTGAAGTAAATCACCCTCGCTCAATCCGTGAGCGGCGGAAGTTATAATGTCTGTGGTAGCGGCCGTAAAAGCGGCTGAAACCACTGCGGTAGGCTTAAAAATTTCTACATCTATTGTTTGTCCCATAGTTTTATTATTTAATAATTAAATTTTTATCTCAACCCTCCTCGAGGTAGGGCTGAGTGAAAATTCGATTAAATTGCTAATTCTCAGCTCGCTTGTACACCAACACAATCTGAAGCGGCGGCGGCTAATACTGGACTTACAACGAATACTCCAGTAGCACCAGCGGCTGCGGTTGCTAAATCAGCGGCTCCGAATATACGAGGAAAAGAAAAATTCAATCTTCCGCCCAAAGTAGCAGATGTTGCTACCGCGGCAGTTAATTCTACTCCCCCGCCTCCAGCATTTGAGCGATTGACAAACTCACAGTCAATGAATGTATGTTGTGAGCTATCGATACTTGAAGCGGCCGCTCTTATGAAACAATGAGTAATTTGACTTGTCCAAGTCTGGAAAAGGCATTTTTCAAAAATGTTTCTTGCAGAGTTGCTTGCTGAAATTAGTACCTGTTGACCAGAAGCGACTGTTGCTAATAAGGTTTGTTGTCCTATAGTACAGTTCTTATAAACACTTTCAACACCGTTTATAATTAGAGAAGCCGCAGCCGCATTTGTAAGATGCGCAGAACCAAGACTTTCAATATCACAATTCTCAAAATATGATTGAACGGAGTCATCTAAAATCGAACTTACATTTTGAGCAACAGTCCAGTTGTTTTTGAATGCGATGTTTCTAAACGAACATCCAGTGCCCGTTATTTTTACCATTGCGACATCCGCGGCAACACCGGCGCCTGTATTAGAGATTAATGTTCTAGTACCGATTTTTCTACCACTACCATCCATACCAACGAAATGAAGTCTGCTCTTTGAGATAGTCAACATACTCGCTACTTTGTGAGAGGTTGACCAACCGTCAAGTAAGATAACATCATTAGAATTTGTAGTGGCGGCATCATAAGCTTCTGCAACTGTTGCGTAAATTCCAACCTTACCTTCAGAGTCAGTTTTAACTAACTGTTGAAGTCTGTCAAAGTTAGGAGAGGTAGCTTGCACTACCACGAAAACTTTTCCAAATGTTGGAAGTTGAGAATAAAGTTTCACCATTTCTGCTATTTTTTGATTATACATTTTTTTTATTGTTAATCCCTTATCAAACCACCGCCCACCAGGTTTCCTCTTTTACGAGATTGCCCTTTGATAAAAGAACGAATTAAACTTAGGATTCGGAATTTCCCGTTGAAATTTTTATCCAAGCTCCGGAAACCGTCGCTAATCCCCAAGCACCTCTCGCTCCGAAGACAGTGTCATCGGTTGAGAAATCTTCTTCTTGAGGCGGTTTCATATGAGGCTCTTCCCAGACTCCGAGATAAGCTGTGCTGGCTTGCGAAGAAGCGATACCCCAATAATATCTCTTGTCGGTATCTACAATTCCTGCGGCTGTCGTGGCGATAAGAGGAAGCACCAAGTGTCTGTATTTTGACATATAGACATTCTTTACTCCGCTATTAGAACCTTCGACATCTGCGGTAGATTGTAAATATTCGCGGGCCGTGTTACAGGTGTTCGGGTCATCAGTAGTGAACAGTATATCAAACGGCATTGTCATTTTCTCGCCGAATTGATTAACTGTATTCTCCGTAACCAATCTCTCCATTCCTTCCAAAGCACCTTTAGACAAACGAGGGTTGTTAGCCAGTCGATTTCGGTAAGTGGTGGCGGCTGTCTTAATCGTGTGAGCTGAATAGAAAAGTTGAAGAGAATCTCCTGTGGCAATATCTACAGTCCTACCGTTCTTATTTACATAAGTCGTAGCCGTTCCAAAACCGATTCGATGAGCCATATCAAGTTCCAATTTGTTGGCAACTTGAGAGCCAAGACCTGTCAATTTAGCCGTTACCTCAGGATATTTATTGCGAGTTCTCATTTCGTAAGAAATTCCAATATCTTTGGCAAAACGATAAACATACATCGTTTTTGAATATCCCTGTTGCACTTTAGCTCGTGTAGCTTGATCGCTTTCGCCCTTCTCATCTGCATACATTTCTCCATCAATTTCAGAAAAATCTCTTGTATCCCCTGTCCCTTGAGGAATTGAAACTGTTTTAAACAATCCCGAAGTCCTCATTACTTTTGGAACTGAGTCGAAACCTTTTTGCCAGAGTATCTCCCCCATCTTAGTGAGGTCGCCGATACTGGCAACACTTAATTCTGCCATTTGTTTTAAATTCTTTTTCTCCTAACGAGATATTAAGTTTCAATATCCCTTACAGTTTAGAATTTAAAAGAACATTTTAGTTAATTAGTCTGCTTGAACGCCTAATGATTCTGCTCCGATGTTTAAAATAACATCGCCTTTAGTAGTGGAAATAAAACGAGTTACCTGAACTATGTCATAGGTGCTTGTCGCACGAGTGACTGTATAGTTATTGGTAAGGTCGCAATATAATCCTCTATCTGCCACAACCAAACTAGCGGTAAAATCTGCTTCCCATTCTACATATTTTTCAACGGGAACTTCAACTTCCACCAATCTTGCTGTTGCATAATCCGTATCGGTAGCAGTAATGGCGTGTCTTATAACACCTGCCATCAATTTACCTGCGGCGGTATTTGTAGCTTCAATCAAGTATCCTACATTCCAAGCAACCAAACTATTTTTAGTAAAGGTTGTGGAGACAGTTACCGGAAGCCACATAAACTTCGACTTGCCTCTCTTTTTTATGAATGCCATTCTAGTAAAATTAATAAATTAAATTCACTTAATCGTGTGATAACTATCCGTCTAACGGCAACGGAAGCCGAAATAATGTTTTTTACAGAGTTTGCTCTCTGGTATTTATTCACTTAATGAACAAGTATCAGGTAACAAAAAAACACCAAACCAATATGGTCAGGTGTCTTTCTCACGCGAAGACTGTCGTAAATTGTAAGTTTACAAATTCTTCAATATACTCTTAATGGTTTTTTTCTGGTAATAAGGACAATCTTTAATTCCTTCTGTCGCCAGTCCGCACTCTATAAAGTATATTCTGGGATGGTTGTCTTTTTTTAGAAGATTAACTTTGAGAGTTTTTTTTCTTATGCACGAATTGCAAATTTTCATATAAGTTTAGAAAGTTTAATACCGTCCGTTGAAGAAACTTTAAACGCTTCTGAAATTTTCTGTTCCCTCAAATTGTGAGCCAAAACTCCAATTCCCGTTCCGATATTTTCAGCGAAGAAGAAATCCAAGTCGTTATAAGCCAATTCCGCCAAGAACTTTCTGGCAAAATAATTTCTGATATTATCAACTATGTTTCCTTGTCCTTCTTTTTCAGTTTTTATCTTGTCAAACAGTTTTGTATTTATCTCAAATGGTTCACCTTCCGCCATTATAACATTGATTTTGTCATCTGTCAATACCTCTGTGTTTTTCACTTTTTTGTTTCCGATAAATTGCATTTTTTATATTTTAATTATTAAATGTATCCCTAGTTGACGAAAACATCTTTTATGGAATATTCTTTTTCATCGGCGGTTTTTCCGACAAAAGTAATACTACCGTCTTCTTCTTTGACTTCTTTTTTAACATCCATTGGAAGATAAGTATATCGTCTGGTAAAAACCACATAAGGAACTGTCTCGGATTTTCCGTCTTCAAAAGTCAGTTCTATTTGCTGATCTTCTTTCCATACGCCTGTGGGAGTTTTTTCCACTAAGTCTTTTGTCATCTTCCAACCAGTAATAACTTTTCCGTCTATCACTCGGAGATTAACTCTCTTTCCGCCCTTCTCTTTATTCTTGCTGTCAAAGTTTTGCAGTCTGGCTTTGGAAGCGGCGGACTCAAGCCGTTCCATTCTCGCCATTATGTCGGCAAGTTTTGACTCTTCGATAGTAACTAATTTTTCTTCTTTTTCTTTTACCATTTATTTATTTTAATTATTTAGAATATTTTTTAATATCTTCCTGCGAGACGAATTCTTCTATTTGTTGTTTAGTGTTGTTTCTATATCCATATTTTTTATGAAATTCCATATGAGATTTTTCTGATAAAGTAATCCCATTATCGATAGCAAATCTTAGTTCGGGATATTGAGCAAAATTTTGAATATGATGTGGATGTAATTTGCAACCCTTTATTTTTGTCTTCTGGCAAGTCCAATTATCTCTAGCAAATACTGCTTCACGCCATAATCTTGTTTCTATAGATTTTCTAATTGTGTCATTTATTAAATTTATACCTCCTTTCCATAAATGACTTCTTTTACCTTTTCTACTTAAACTCATTCTAATTCTAGATTCTAAAGATGGATGTTTTCCTAAACAATATTTATTTCCCTTACTTGCTAAACCTATTTTTCTTTTAGTTTCTTCAGTTTGTTTATAACCTAAGTGCGATTCTCTTAATTTTTTTATAGTTTCACTTGAAGCTTTATAACCTAAATGATATTTCTTACCTTTTTTTGAATTACTCATTTTTGTTCTAGTTTCTAATGAAATAATTCTATTTTTCATATTATTAGAAATATCTAGTCTTTTTTTACCTAACCAATATCTTACAGGGTTTTTAAGTTTATATTCTCCTATTTTTCTTTTATGTTCTTCTGAGAATTTTTTCCCTTTATGAGCAATACTCATTTTTATCTTTGTTTCTTTTGATAATTTTCTACCTTTATTTGCGAGACTTATTTTTGTTTTATGCTCTTCCGTCATTTTAATATTATTGTTTCGAATATTTTTTAATATCTTCTTGCGAGACACCCATTTTATTGGCGAGGTCTTGTTGGTCTTGAGTGAGTTTCTCGGTTTTTATTTTAACATTTCCCGACCCTGCCGATGAAATAAAAGAACTGTTTGTATTGGTTCGACCTTCCAATAATGACGCGCTCTTTACTCTGGTTCGTATATCCTCTTCGGTTTCTGCCGGCATACTGGCGAGAGTTTTATCGTAATGAAATCTGAGTTTCTTTTCCAGATCCGCATCTCCGCCGGACTCTTCTTTGATAAAACCGTTGATTGTTTTTTCCGATAAAGATTTTTTAAGATTAGACAATTCTGATGTAAAAGTTTTTTCCAAAGTTTCCTTTGAGGCTTTTAATCCATCAACTGTTTTTCTTAATTGACTGAAATTATAATCTTTATCTCCTGTCTTGGCGAGTGCTTCTTTGGCTTCGGCGAGTTCTCTGTTAAGAGTTTCTTTTTCCGCCTCGTAATCTTGTTTTGCCAATTCAATAGCCTCATTCTTTTGAGTTTCTATTTCCTCATTAGTGAGAACATCAAATTCTTCTCCCTCTTCGTTTTTTAACTTTACTGGTGACATTTTGTAATAGTTAGTTATTTAGTTTCTTCAGTTTTCTCTTCGACTTTCTCTTCGACTTTTGGTTCAGTCTTTGTTTCTACTTTTGGTTTGTCTGCGTTTTCTTTTTCTATGTTTTGTATTTCTGTCATCTCTTCGTTGAATTTATTTTTCTCATTGGTATATTCATTGAGATGATTTCCAATATTGATTAAAGTGCTTTCCATTTTCTTAATCAATTCGTTGGATAATTTTGTCTTTTTATCTGAATAATATTGGGCATTGAACATTTTATAATATTTTAAATTTATTAAAATCTTCTTTTGGTTTAGTGGTTTCTATGTGAGCATTTCTCATTAACTCAAAATCTTCTAGCAACAAATCGGCGAAATTTATTCCACCTCGACCGAAGTAGATTTGTTGTTCGTTCATACTGTTCCTTGCGATGAAGTCTATTTCTTTTTTAAGAGCCAGTTTAATTTTTCTTTCCAGTATCGGAAATACATTCGCTATCTTGGCGTTCTCTTCCCTGATTTTATCCTCAGTAAAAGTTTCTTTTAAGTCCTCCAAATTTATAGAACTTAACTGATGTCGGTTAAGAAGCAAAACTGATTTTTTAAATAAATAATCTGAAATTTCTTTTATCATTACTTTAATAAAGGATTACCGTTTAATATGTTGCTTGGTTGAGGAATATTCGGAGTTTGACTTGCGTTATTCGGAGAAGGAATTTGAGCGGTTGAATTATCCATAAATAATTTGCGAGGATCTTCTTCCCATACTCCGGCATATTTCTCTTGCACCCTTCCCATATTTACCGTCGGTCCGAAAAACGCAAGTCCTGCCATAAATCTTTCTGTCATCAACTTCGCAATCTCGCTGTTATTCTTTTCGCGCGGTCTGATTATTATTTGCCAGATTATTTTAGACCAATTAAGTTCTTTTAAATTAAGCAGGATTATTCTGGTGGGTTTTCCGCTTTCTTTGGTTAGACGGTCTTCCATTGAAACCTGTTCGTCCATTGTCATCATCTCATCGGTTGGCATTACCATTACATTTCCAAGTCCTTTTCCTTCTATAGGGACTTCTCTGGTGACGGTTCGATACTTATTTTTCAGCATATCTCTGGCTTCGTCAATCTCGGTATCAATGGGATTAAACCAATTCTCAAGAATGTTGAAGAGTCTTAACCACGAGAGTTTAAATTCCATTAAACTCATCATCTTCATAATTATACCCACGCTCTTATCGGCTTGCGCTTTATTCTGAAGAACTTGCGTGGCGGTCATTTCTCTTTGTCCTTGTCTTTGTCCTGCAAACTGGTTATCAACTGTGTTCAAATTGTTAATCTGTTCTATCTTGTCCAACATCATTACCATTGAATTGGAAACTCCTTGAGCCGAGTTTGCGTCCATAAGAGGAACTTGACTGGGGTTAATTCCGCTGGTAACGGAATAAGGCATAAAGATTTTAGAGGAGAGTATTCTTCCCGTAAGATTGGCTCTGGCGGGATTAAGTGCTTTCTTATTGAGAGTCACCATATCCCTCAAAGTTTCGTCATAGATAGCCACATCGGTTTTAAGAACTGCCGGTATGCTTTTATGATAAGCGAAGTTAGTCGAAATAGGTTCAAGTCCTTGATGAATTATATTGTAGTCGTCCCACTTCCACAAAAACGGAAGTCCGACAGGAGTCATTAAAATTCCATTTATGTAAATCGTATAAGTATTTCCTTCAGTAGATTTTTCTTGTTTTCGGATTATCTCAACTTCATCTTGTCCGACATCGGTGATGTTCCAGCCATAACTCACATCGTTTTGGGTTGCTTCGTTTCTGACCAACTTTTTAGGCACATATTTCCACCTGTCCCATTTTCCGAATATCGCTTCGGCGGATGAATAGGGCATTACTTCGGCCGTAAATATAAACGGCTGTCTTGAGAATTTCGGCTGGCGAATATCGCCCAAAAACATACCCAAACCGTTAATGATGTTTCTTTCGGGCATTGCAGGCAGCGAGATGAATTTCTCAGTCCATATCTTTGCTATCTTGCCTTCGAATTTCTTGGAGAGTATTTTTTTAATGGCGCTCTTTTCGGCAAGCACTTCTTCGATGAAAATATCTCCGTGTTTTAAGAGTTCCCATTCTCGGATTATTTTCTTTTCTTCGTCGACTTCCAATTCTTCAGTTTTGTAAATAATGTGTTCAATGGCGTTTCCCAATTTGTTAATCTCGAACATATCCGTGTCCCACGCCGACACATCGGGAGAATAGTTCATTGAGTTGGCGGCGGTAAGAAGTCCCCTGATTTTAGTTCGTATAGTTCCGCTTTGAAAGTTATTGTCGTATTTGTCTTTCTTTGGTTCGATAAAAGTATTGGCCGCTTTCTCATTAGACTCGTGATACTGCGTATAGGTCATCCCATCCAGCTCGTTATGAGGACTTTCTTTTTGGTCTCTAGCTAAAGTAAGTTTCTTTTTGTCTTCGGAAATAAGTTCCAATTCTTCACCTGAATATTTTATCACTTTAAATTCTTCTTTTTCCATAAATTTTTATTAAAAAATACTAATCAGAATGTCTTTTTCCAGTCATTCTTATATGATTTTTTTTAATTTTTTCTATTGTAATCTTGGAAAGTTTTTTACCTTTATGCACTTCACTCATTTTCTTCTTTTGTTTTTCTGACTGTTTCTTTCCTAACATTCCCCTAGAGGAAAGACCACCATTGGTAAAATATCTTTTTTTAGATTCACTCATTTTATTTCTTGTATTTTCTGTTCTTTTATATACTCCTCTTGGCATAGGTTTATTAAACTAAAAGACACTAAATCGATTAAAGTCTTCCTTCTGTTCCTGTAGTTCTTCTGAACTAAAATAAGGGGTGTAATTAGCGAAGTTGTCGCAAAAATATTCGTGAGCGCTTCTTGCGTGACTCGTCCCATCGTGTATAGGCTTCAGAGGAGCTTGCACCGCCTCGCTACCTTCTCTTTTGCGGGGATACCGAGCGTTTCGCAGGGCGTAGATAAGCATTTCACATCGGGGGTGAATGGTGAGTTTTCTGAAGACGGGTTTGGTCAAATCTCTCAGGTCAGTCCACTTCCTTCCTGCCCAGTCTTTATGTTGAATGTAAATGAAATACTTGTTCTGAAGCACATCCAGCGCGCTTTCTCCGGTATTGTCGTGTCTTTGCTTGATAGCGGGGTCTCCGCAGAAAATTATGTCTCTTCTCCAAGCTTTGTGTCTTTCGATATTCTCCAGATCATACTCTGTATATTGATAGGCGCTGACTATCGGATGTCCTACAAACGGCATATAAAAACCTATATCGTAGTTAGAGTTCTGATAGCAATCTATGGCGTAAATTAGTCCTGTTTTAGTGTCCTTCTGATACCAAATAAAAGCCGTGCCATCCAGTCCGTTATCGATACTGACAAAGAGCGGAAGAGCGGGGTTATACTCGAATTCTTCTATCTTAGTGAGTCTCATATCGTTGGAATAGACCTTGCCTTCGGTGCTACCGTCAAACGACTTCATAACTTCACGGGCAAATTCTTCGTCTGACTTATTTTCTTTAGCCTCTTGCAACCATTTATCATCTCGTTTAGGCACATCATTCCAATCAAAGTCAAATCGTTCAACCTTGCCTCTTGTGCCGTTAATTAGCTTATACCAGTGTGAGTCCCTGCCGTCTTCGGGAGGGGTGCTCATTGCGACTCGGAAATTAGTACTCTCGCCTGCCGACTCCCAAGCGCTTCTGGCAGTCTCCCAAAATCCCATTTCATCAAATCCTATCACCGAACGCCTGCCGCCTCTGCCAAAGTTAGGATTAGAACTCTCGCCTGTTATTGTAGAATTAGTCTTAGAATGCTTCAGAAGCATTGAAGCCCTATGTTCGGTAGAATTGTATCCGTCTAACATCCAGTTAGGCAACTTTTCAAGATTATAGTCAAGTTTGTAGAATAAAGTGTCATTATCGCCCTTCTTATCGACATAGTCTTCCTTCCTTGAACCGATACGAGCCGAGAACTCAGTGAACAGATACTTATGCAAAAGCCATATCATAAAAGTAAAAGTCGCTCCCACGCCTCTGGGTTTATCAATTAACAGGTTAATCTTTTCGCCTGTCCGACTTCGTTTTAAACAGTCTTCTAGCTTTAGGATAAATTCTTCCTGTCTAGGGTAAAGAATGAAGGGTAAGTGGGGATTACTCTCGCGCGGGTCATAAGTCCAGCAGAACATATTTATAAAGAACAGTATGTCTTCTTTGCACTTTCTCAACAACATTGCTCTGATAGTGGGTTTGCTTCTGGCCGTATCCAAGAATTTCAATCTGGCTTTTTTATTTTCATCTAAGTCTTTGGGAATTATAAACATTCAATTGTTTTCATAAAAAAAGCATATCAAATAAATGACTGCTATGTAAATAAGATGTGAATAAGATTTATCATTGATTTTATTATAACACTTTAAAAGGTTTTGTCAAGGGCTGTGAAAATATTATAAAAATTTTTGTAGGGTAGGTGTAGAAATATATAAAAATTTTTCTGGTAGACCATATAATTATATTCCACCAATAGCGGGGCTATACACCCCCTACCTGCCACCTTGCCTAATCGTCTAACCTGCTTAACGCGATTATCTACAGTGCCCCCTTGTGTTTTTACATTCTTAAATTGTAAGCGATAACCTATCATAACACTATATCTATTATCTATTACCCCCGTTGTATTCACTCGGGGCGATTAGCCGCATTGGTTGGTTGTCCGCCTCCCTTGTGGGCTAGCGTGGCGCGTATTGGTAGCTTTTACTTGCGCGGGTATTCCTTGCGGATGTTATGTTTAATTATCTAGTTTTTTACCTCTTTTGTCTCTTTTTTAATTTGGCTTATATTAGCCATTAAATGCTACCTTGGCACGGGCCGGCAAAGACTTAATTGCAGGGTTGTTTTTGTGTGTTTTCCTGTTTTTTTAATGGCTAATCTTAGCGGTTTTATTCTTTTAATAATTCGTTTAATGTGTTGTCTATCTCTTCCGGTTGCATATTATTGATATTATTGACTACTTGGACGGCTATGATTGGCGTTGTATTGTCGTTTTTGAGTATGCCGGTAATCTTCATAAAGTCTCTGTTAGTTTCTCTGGCGTTTGTAAAATCCTTGTCTGCTAAAGCTTCTGATTGTATTTGTTTGTGTGTTTGTATTATTGAATTTTTAGTTATATCGTTATCTACTAATACTTCTTCTATGGTTTTAATCACTTTTACATTGTCTAACATTCTACTAGCTAAACTATCGGCTGATCCTTGCGTTGATTTATGATTTAATAAATAACTTGCTGTTATGTTGCCTTTGGTTTCGGGATTTAATAAGTAATCATTTATTGTTTGAGCTTGTTTTAGTTGCAAGCCGTTTTCAATACTTCTTTTAAAAACTGATTTATTTATTTTCTTGATTGCGTTTTGTTTTTCCGGAGATAATACTTCCAGGGCCTTTATCTTAACTTTGTATGTTTTGGACATAAAATTGATGATTTGCTTTTTTTCTTGCGTTTATATTGACTTATAGGGCGTTTAAATTGATAACTTGATATAATGTAGCTTGCTTTCTATTAACGCAAGCGGTAAAAAGTTATCCACATTATACTATATTCTAGCTATTGCATTATATAATGTATATGCTATAATTAACATTATAATAAGATAACAAAAGATTGGAGGTGAAAATATGATTAAGACTATAACACTCAATATAAATTTTATTGCAGAAGGTAATGTAAAAAAATATGCAAGGGTTATAGAAAATTTTGGGGCTTCTGATTTTCCTACAATAAAAGAATTTATTGTTAGAGTTGAAGAGGTGTTAAAAGAATTAAATGTTTCTGTTGAAAAAACAGGTAATACAGAATTATAATTATTAAATTTATTAAATGCTTATAATAACAATAAAATATGTATATGACAATCAACGAAGCTTTAGTTAAGTTTGATCATTCGGCGCTTCATAAAGCGGAAAGAGATGGAAAACTTGGAGAAATACCGTATTTTAAAGAAATCCATTCTATCCATAAGCCGATAGCTGACGATAAAGAAAAAGGATATTATCTTGATACGCGCGTCAATTATGTGGAAAAAGCAATAAAGCTGAAGTTATCAAAAGAGGAAAAAAACGGCTTAAAAACATTCGTGTATTATTCCGGCGGGCTATTATCAACAGAAAAAAAAACGCAATGATTGAAAAACTTAATAAAGAAGGATTTTACAAAATTAGCGATGATGAAAGTCTGAATGGTCGCAAAATAGAATTCATTTCTGATACTACCGGAGATATTTTCGGCGGAGTTTCAAAACCTATAAAAGGTCGATTGGTATGGAGCAACGCGGATAAAAAACTAATGGCAATGAAGCCGAGAAATACAAGGAGAGGGATTTGGGTAGATAGCTATAATAAAATTTATGTAAAATTATTACCTGAATAATTACAGTATACTCTTATAATTTAATTTTGTCAAGTTTAATCATTAAAATAAAAAAATGGAAACATTCTTAACAACAAGCGAAAGAATGGAGCGCGTAAAATATGAAAGCTATGCGTTCGGATTTATTGCCGGAGTAATCGGTACATTTATAACTTTATTAATTTTTTAAAAATAAAACTATGCAAAAAGGAAGGAGGCGATTATGGAAACTATTGAACTAACAGAAGTAGTATGATATACTGATTAATTTAATTTAATTTAATTTAACAACAAAATTATGAAAAAATATACTTTTGAAAAAGTTTGTGAAAAAACTAAAATCGTGAGCTATCAGTATCGTAATATCGCAAAACAGATAATGAATAGGGGTTACGCTACAAGAGGTCATTGTTATGGAATTAATTATAATGTTTATGACGTCTTTTATTTAGATAAAAACGGAAAAATGCAAACAACATCTTATAATTATGGCGCGACGAAACAACAAAGGGAAGTTTTCGAGAAAGTTTTTAAAAATAATATGTTCAAAGCGCCACTTAATCTAATTACAGTATAACATACTTTAAAAAAACTTCAAGGGCAAGTTTAATAAATTAAATAAAAAAAGAAAGGAGGTGTAAATTATGCTAGTATATGACGAATGGGGATTATATAAACCATCAAAAAAAACAAAAACTAAGTTACCTAAAAAGTATTTTACTTGTGTTTCCACAAAAAAAGTATCTAATCCATTATATAAATTAACAAAAAAACTATGCAAGAAATAATTTTAACTCAAGAAGACCTTGATTTATTAAACAGAACAAAAAAAGTCTTAAAAGAAAGACAAGGTAGAATGAAAGCAACCATTGAAAGGCAATTTGTCGGAATGTCCGTACAGGAACGATCAAACGAAATGAGAAGAAGAAGATTAGGAAATAAAAAGGGCAATTAAGTAAATAATTTATAAATATAGAGCGGGGTTAATCCCCGCTTTTAAATTCCCTCTCTACTTCCTGCCTCAGTCCAGCAAACTCTTCTCCAGCTTCATAACCTCGCTTTTCAGCTTCTTCAATTTTATCTTTAATAAAATCTTTCACATCTTGCTTCCCCAGCCATTTTCCATTTTTGTCTTGACACCATAAAGTTTTTGGAGAGATAAATTTTTTATCAAATTCTATTTCCCATTCCCAATTTTTCATTTTAGTTTATCTTTAAAAATTACAAATTCAAAACTTATTTTAATTACATAATTTAATAATTTGATTATTTTAAAAAAATACATTTTATTTTAATTTATTATTTTATTAAATTCTATGTCTTAATTCATTATCATTTTTAAATTCTAACCTGCTTTGAAAATAATTCTCTAAATCATCGCGGAATTTAAAAACTTCGTTAGGTATATTTTTAGCCGCATAAGTATCATAAATACAGCCATCACTGTCGTAAATTCTATAACGAGAATTTATGCACCAACTATCATTCGTTCTTTTAATTTCCTTAATTATGTATTTTTTCATTATTCATTTTAATTAAAGTTAAAAGTTAATTGATTTAATCTTCTTCCTTTGCAGATAAAATAATATTTCCATTTCATTTTTATTGTGTTTGTTATATATTTTTGCATAGTTATTTAATTTCTCTAACACACCGGAAGCCGACGCTCGTGCTCGCGTACGAAGGCGAATAGTTCAAATTCAGCGTGAACACGCCAGCGTACGCGGCACTGTCCCAATGGCCGCCGCGCTCCAAGGCGACATCTACAAAACAATAAATCCATTCGTAACATACATCTTCCCCATAAGATAATTCTTCAATTCCCAAAAATTCTTTATCTTTATAAGAAATTATTTGATTGCCATTTTTATAGTATTCTAAGAGCATTAACATTTCTCTAATATTTGGCAGTCGAAAACCTAATTTTTCACATTCTTTTTGAGCGTCAAAGTAATTGATATTATTCCAAACTTTTCCGTCCTTGTTTCTCATTTTTCTTTTCATAATCTCAAACGGCTTGACTCCGTATTTCTCAAATAATGCTTGCGGGATTACGGAATAATCAATTTTTACCCATAAAAATGGCAATTCTTCGTCTTCTTGTTTTAAGAAGTTTTTTAGTTCTTCAATCTTTTGTTTTGCTTCATCTATTGTCATAGTTTTATTTTAGTTTATTAGAATTTTTAAAAATCCTTTATTCTGCAAGTCAATGAAGTTAATCGAGATGTTGGAGTTCCTTCCTTATTACAAATAAGCATTTCATTCACAATATATTTTTTAATTTTTTCTCTTTCTTCTTCCCTCACTGCTTCGGCAATTGCTTGATCTCTGATACGGAGATAAGATTTAATATTTCTTTTTTCTTCGTTTAGGTCAGGAAGTTCTGCGCAAATGCACATTGCCGATGATGTTCTTTCGTGAGCTGAACATTCGATTTCAGGAAATTCTTTGTTAAATTTTTCATCTTGTTTTATTATTGTTTCTTTTAAGTTCATAGTTTTATTTTGTTAATTGAGATAATTTAATCATATTCATCTTCTGAAGTAAGGATTGAAGTAATATAAGTTCCAGAAATAAATTGAAATACAAGAATGAATGGAATGGCGATAACTAAAAACGGCAATCCTAACAAAAATCTAATAGTTAATATAGTTTCATTGCTCATAAGTTTTTTAAATTATTGATTACTTGCTTAATCCTACACAGGCAATCGTTGTTGCCTCTATTCCTTGCCGAACAACTGCAATATTCCCACGCTTGCTCGCAAGTAGAACAATAATCCATACCATTCCCATTTTGAGCAATTCTTGCCGAATTTGGATTTTCTTCTGGCAAATTTTCTAACACCATTTTTAACACCTCTTGACGGTCGGAGAGGATAAATGATTTAAAATCATCTTTTAAATTATCTAAATTATAATTATCCTTTAGGTGAGTTGGACTATTCCAATCTAACTTATTATCAAAAAATCTTTTAAATTCATCTAAATCTTGTAAATTTTTCATAGTTTTATTTTAATCCGTTAAGAATTGCGTTTTTAAACTCTCTTAAGGCTATATCACCAGTACTGTCTTTAACCCAATTTAAACGCTCTTTGGAGAATATATCAAGTATTTCTTCCCTCACCGCTTCGGCGATGGCTTGGTCTCGGCAATGGAGATAAGACTTCCAGTCTTCTTTTATTATTTTTGTGCCATTACTGCTAGAGCGCAACATTGGATTATTTAAAATTTTCTCAAATTTTTCGTCTTGCTGTTTAATTGTTTCTTCTAAGTTCATAGTTATTTGGTTCGGTTAGGTTAAAATTTCCTCCTTCGTAAAGTCGGTAAAATTGTGAGAACATATTACGGTTGGTTTCTTCGGCAAACTATCCAATTCCAATTCAATCGCTCTTTCTATCATTAGGTCGAAAGCATCTCGGGTATGATTACGGACTATAATTCCAAAATTCCATTTGTCTTTATCTTCATTGAGAATTTTATTATTTTCAATTGCCCACTTACCGTGGATTTTTTGAAACTGTTTATCCGATAATAATTCGCGGATTATTGATTTTTCCATAGTTATTTTAAATTATTTTTAATTTTTTAATTTTAATTTATTTATTTAAAATTTTCCCTTAAAAAAATGTATATTATACACTCTTCTTGTATTTTTGCTTCCGCAATATACACAAACATTATCATCATCGTTCCAAAATATTTTTCCGCAATTTGTTTCTCCGCCCTTACTTCCCTTGCAAATAAAATAATATTTCCATTTTATTTTTATTGTATTTATTATTGATTTTTTCATTTATTTTAGATTATTTATTATAGTTTAGAAATTTGCTGTTTTTCGTAAGATTGAATACTCGGAAATTCTACATAAACACCGGTTCTTTTACCTATTATTCTATTTATGTTATCGAAAATTAAATCTATTTCGTGTCTTTTAAGTTGTCTTGTTGATTTTGTCCCATAAAGAGATTTTTGGACTGGTCGCCACAAATATTCTTTAACCGTGTAATCAGTCCAGCTAATATCCACCATTGGCGATATGGTTTTTCTCATATCAAAACCCGCTTCGTTAAGCGCTTGAGCTAGTTGCGTAAACCAGAGGTGAATTGCTTTATTCTGCTGAGAACTTCTTACTTGGGCGATATTTTCCAGTTCTAATATCTTGCAGTCTAGACTTTTTAATCCGAAAGTAAGCAATTCTTTAGCTTTTACGCTATCAGCCGCATTGATTGATATTTTTATATTAAATTCGTATAGCATATTTTAGCCTTATTTTCTTATTTTAATGCCTTCTTGTTATACAGGCAATTCTTCACCACCCATTATATCAATTATTTCTTTGGCTTTTTTACCTTCTTGAAATGGGTCTTTCCCCGAATATAAAGCTTCTAAGTTAACTGACTTGTTTTTATATGCCTCTTGAACTTCAACTTTTATCTCCGTATGAGGATTAGGCATAACCGAATATTCAGTTTCAAATCCTTCGCCTGAACGAGTGATTGAAATGTCATACTTCTTCGGATCTCCCCACTTCGGATTATCAACTAAAGCCTTAATCGGTTTTTGAATGGTCTGTTGAGTTATTTCCAATATCTTAATCGCCTTGTCTTGATAATCCCATACCACAAAAGCCCAAAAATGCTTAATACTTATCTTTCCATCTTTGCCGATTTTAATATCTTCGGGTATATCGTTAAATTTTTCCTTATTTCTGACTGGCTTGTTAACGGTAGTCCAGTATTCCCAGCCAATGATTGCCGAGCTTAAAACTCTGAATGTATTTTCCCCGTCTTGCAGTTTAAAATAATTACCGCTGGAGACAGGAACTTTGTAAGAACTAGGAAGGAAGCTCATACTTTTATATGTCGCCAAGATACATTATTTTGTATTGACCATATTTGGCTAATACTTAAATTGTATAATTTGGCGGTTTCTTTTAATAATTTAATATTTTTTAAAATTCTAATTTCTGCTATTTGTTTTTCTTTTACTTTGGATTGATGATTGTTTTCACCAAAAGACTTTTTACCAATCATAAGTCCTGTATAAAATGCGTGTTTCGTATTTTCAGAATAAGTCGCCCATTCTAGATTACACAGATTATTATTTAATTTATTACCGTCTTTATGATTTACCGTCTTTTTATTGTCTGGATTTGGTATAAAGCTTTTTGCAATCAATCTATGTAAATATTCCAATTTTGTAATTCCTTTTTTAGATAGACCAACGACCTTATACCCATTAATTGCTATTTGAATTTTTAAATATCGACCTTTTTTAACCCAGTGTTTAACTCCATTCCAGCAAATTTGTTTTTTAGAATAAACTTTGCCATTAGGATAAATTAAATACTGATTATTATATCCTGACACACACTTTACCATAATTTTATACATAAAATCCCGCCGGATATAATAGCGTTGAAACGATTATACCAAGAGGGATTTTATGTTCAACGCTAATAAATTGTATCTTTAGTATAATCCTTTTTAAACTATTTGTCAAATATCATTTGGTAAAAATCCCATATTGTTTTTTTTAATTATTTAATAAAATCTCCTTTAACCTTTCTCTTGTCGACCTTTTCGTCTGTTGCTCTTATGCTAATAAATTCCGTTTCAGAGATTTCAGTTCCTTTAATCGGTGTTCCTTCTTTAACAATCGTCTTAGAAAATTCCTTGAATAAGTCATTGAGCTTAACTGCGGTATATTCCTTGTCTAATCCTCGGCTTTTAAGTTCTTCAATCACTTCGTTTTCATTGATAACTTTTAGTGTTTTTCTTACACTTAAAGAAACTGTTGCGGTGGCAAATCTAACACTAAACTGACCACTAGACTTCAACTCTTCCATAATTGCGAATTGCTCTTTATCTCTTAATACTTTAAGCGGCGCAACTTGTCTTTCGTATTCTTCATCGATCTTAGATATCTCTGCTCTAAGCATTAATAAGTCTTTTGTTTTTGTTTCTAAAGTATTCATATTATTTTTTAATAGTTAAATCCGTTAATGCTTGCATTGCTTTACTGAAGTCCGCACCAGCCCACATATTGTTCATAAACTCTTTGACCTTTACCTTTCTGTTCTTTTCTTCTTCTAACTCTTCCTTTTTCTCAAACGCCGCTTTTTGTCCCGCTATTGATACAATCTCGTCGTCGGTTAAGTTAAGTTTAATCCCCAGATATTCTAGGGCATCGATTTTATCCCAAATAGGCAGGACGGATAAAATATCGTTTATTTTTTCTTCTGCTGTTGTCATAATTTTTAACACCCCCTTTCGCTTGCTCTAAAAGCCATTTTTGGTTAGCTTCTTTTTCTGTCCAAGAAAGCCGTTCTTGCGGAGTTATCGACCTTTTTTTATTTGTTTTCATTTTTCTTTTTTTCCCGCCTTTCTTTTCACCTCGTAAATGAGTTTGAGCCCATTTAGTTTTCGCAATTCCTTTGCCGTGTCCTCGAAGACTGCCTATTCTTTTATTTCCTGCCATTTTTTTTAAGTTGCCATTAAACTAATTATTGCCCAAATTATAATTACTAATATCGCTAACCCGACCCCGCCGATTAAGGCGTTTAGCGTTTCTTTTTTTTGTTTTCGCCTCTCTAAAAAATGAAGGTAATCTTCATAATGATACATAGTTTTTAGTTAATTGATTAAAGTTTATTTTCTTCTTCATAATGGTTCAGATTGCGCCGCTTGTTTCTCACGCCGCTCAAACTCCGAAAGGAAAAGTTCTTTGGCTTCCCACCGACCCTTATCGCACGACCAACACGTCTTGAATAGAATCACGTAATTGCAATCAGCAATGCTCCATTGTTTTTCCCCACATTGGGGGCAGTTGAGGTTTTTCATTTTATTTTATTATTTTATTAAAATCTTTCCAAAATACCCAAATTCCATTTTTGTTTTTTAAACCTTGAGATTAACTCGCGGTTAATTATTACAAATGGGGTGTACCCCAGAGAAGAAATTACTTCATTATATCTGTTGCGTTTTCAAGATATTTGTCTAGTGATTTATTAAGAGCGGATTTTCTTAATAACTTATTGGCTAATCTTTTTTCTTTGCCTTTTTTACTTATTTTTATAAAATGTTTTGTGCCGTATTTCTCAAAAGTAGATTTTCCGCCTATTTTTCCCATTTCGCTGTTAGTTAATTCAGTCATATTTTTGTTAAACCTATCAGATTACCTTTTTTAAATTTAAATCGCTTAAAAAGTATAGGTATTGGTAAATTTTAGCTTCCTAATGTCTTATATCCAAACTTTTCTTTGCATTTATCGCAAATATTCCTAATTTCATCGTTTAAATCCATTCCTTTTTTAATTTGTCCGCCCCACAAATGGTCAAAACAGAATTTTTTTTTGCACTCATAGCATTTCCATACGGGATTTGTCCGACCTCTTGGCGTTTTGCAAATAGAACATCGGGATATTGGAATTAGTTTAAGTCTGTCTTTAGTTTTTTTTATCCATATTTTAATTTACTTATATTTACATTCTAGCATACCTATTAAATTTGTCAAGCGTTTGATAGTGGATAACTTTTTTATTGAAATTTCAGATTTGATTTTTCCCAATGCTCTCTAATCTCGCTGAAAGGCATTGAGGAATAGTTTATCATATTTAAAAATCCCAACGCCTCGAATAATATCTGTTTTTCTCTTTGTTTTATTGTGCCATTTTTTAAATTAAAAATTTTGCTTGAAACACAATTTGATATTTCCTCTATCATTTTTTTCTTTTGTATTTCTAGTCTTTTAATTTTATTTTGTTTTATCTCCATATTTTTCTTAAATTAAATTATTTTTATTAAGTTTATTAAAAAACTCCTCTGCTTCTTCTAGGTCTTTTTTAATTTCAATTTTTAAATTATCAAACTTTTCAATTTCTACGGAGCTTCTAGTTTGAATGTCGGATATTTCTTTTATCATTCTCCAAATCTCTTTTTCATTTTCCATATTTATATGTTAAATTATTGAATTAAAAATTTTCGTAGTCATAACTTTTTATTCCTTTTAAAAATTCATCTTTATCCAGATTAAAAAGTTCAAACTGTTTAAGAATATCTGTCGGGTCTTTTTCTGTTATCTCAAAAACTTTTATGTCCTTTTCTTCGCTCCAAGTATCACAATGACAACTGCAACCTGAAGCATAAATCCAATATAATTTTCCATTTTTGTCTATTCCATAGCTCTCAAGGTCTGAACTTCCATAGCCATACTCGCCTTCAAACTTTCCAGTGGCAAAAATAACAAATTCTTCTTCATCTATTTTTGATTTTGGTAATTTTTCGTAATTATCTTTTAGTAATTTTAACATCTTATTTATTTCCATATGTTTATTTTAAATTATTGATTTTTAATGCTTAATATCAAAACAATACCGCTTTCCCTCATCAATCGCCACTAAATTATGGTTAAAAGGATTATCCGCCCAAGCTATTCTTTTGGCTTTTTTCAATAAGTCAATTACAGATTTTTTATCCCAGTCTGCCCCAATAAATCCTAGGAAACAATGTATTTTTTTTCCCTCTTTTTTAACTTCTTTAATTGCTTCGTCTCCTGTTATTACCACGACTTCATTATGTTTCATATATATTGTATTAAATTATTGATTAAACTATTCTTTAAAATCTATTTTTAGTTTTTCACAAATTGTATTAGGAACTCATATTCCGCTTCTTCGTATCTTTTTTGTAAAAGTTTGCTTGGTTTCATATTTATAAATTAGTTATTGAATTAAACTTTTTTCTATAATTTTTTAATTCTTCTTCCCAGTGTTTTTTTTCTTCTCCTGTGGTGCTTCTAATAAAATCAGGCAATACTTCTCCTGCATATTGACAATCTCCTCCGCAAAATCTTATATGAGTTCTATCGTTATCATATGAATCTAACTCGTATCTTTCTCCACAAAAATTACATTTACATACTTTAGTGTTTACTTCCATATTTTTATTTTAAATTATTGATTAAACTGATAACTTGACCATTAACTTTTTTCTCATAGCGTCTATTTTATCTTGTTGCTCTTTGCGATACATCTCGGCGATTTCGGGATCGCCACCCTTGATAGCTTCTTCTTCAGCATAATTTCTTCGGTGTTGAAGTTCGTCCAGCGTTTCTTCTTTTCCCGATATTCCATCCAAAATATATTTTGTTGTTGTTTGCCATTTCCGCTTTTCGCCTAATTTGGGAGTTTCCGTCTGAAGCCAGCCGTTTTCCAAATACCACACTGTTATTCCCCTGTCCAACAAAAATCGACTTCCGCAATCAGGCAACTTTCCGTCATTCATTGCCCGCATTTGTCCGTGAACAGTTGACGGGATATTTTCTTTATGCTCTTTTAATTGATTTTCAAAATCGCCGATTGTCTCTTTTAGTTCTTCAGTGGATTTCTGCCACACTGGCGTAAAAACTTTTTCTTCTTCTTTGTCTTCTAAATATTTCATATTATTTGATTAGTTTTTTAATTTCTTCGGGCTTGTCTATATACTTTCCCACACTCTCCAGCGTCCAACGAAAATCGGCGTATTTTTTTAACAAACTCATTGTATGAATAATCTGCTCTTTGGAATATCCTTTTAAAAGGCAGGCGGAGCGGGAGTTTCTTTTAATAATTGAAGAAAGTTGGGCGGAGTTGGCGGGTTTAAGTTCTTGTATATCGATAAATAATCCTATAGCCGGTAAATGCTCGACCTTACTATTTACCAACTTATCTGTTTCTTCTTCTAAATTAAAAGTTTTAGCCTCCGCAACGACTTCAGGCGTTGCATATGTTCTTAGTTCTTCTTTCTTAGGTTCTTCTTTGTTGTCTCTTTTGGACACCCCTTTGAGTTCCTTTTGGACACCCCTTTGAGTGCTTTCAGACACCCCTTTGCTATCAAGGTGTTCGCTTTCAGACACCCCTTTGAAGTAATAATCGGTATTCATTTTCCATATATCATTTACAATATAACAGTTAATTGCTTGTTCCCCTCCTTCTGTCATTACTGGCTCTTTCCCTATTTTTATTATCCATTCGTGTTCTATTAGATATTCTAATGATTTTTTAAGGGCTTTTCTGCCTATTCCCAGTTGTTTTAGAAAATATTTTTCCCCCGCTTTGCATTTTTCTTTTTCACCAGTTATTCGTTTCATTTGCAGATATAACGCTTGATCGACTGCTGTTGAATGATTAAGAATAAAATTTGGAACTTGAGTAAAATATTTCTTATCGTTTGAGTTATTTATAATATCCATTTTAGTATAAGCTAAAATCAGTTGAATAATTAAAAAATCCTTACAATCAAAACGGACGAAGCAACATCGTTCAAATGCAGACTCCGTCCGTGCTGATAATAAAGTATATTTTTTTGAACGATGTTTTTTATCTGCATAGTTTTTATTATTTATTCTATTCTAACATATCTAAAATTCTTGTCAAGTCTGATTGTGGATAACTCAAAACTTATAAACGTATCTTCTAGGGTTTTTTCTGTAAATTATTATTTCATTAAATCCAAGAGCGAAAATCAGTTACGCGCACTTAGTCCCGGGTCTTAGTGCCAGCGATTAACGAAAAATCTCCAATAATGATAATCTTCCGTACTGGTAGTGATATAGCCAATACCCAGTTTTTTAAGAAAAGGAGTAATTGAAAATATCCATCGCCAAAGTTTATTACTTTTGAATTTGAGTTTTAGCATAAATTTAGGTATAGGCGGGTAGATAAAATGTTGCGGTTTTCTATCTATTTTATCCCGCCTATTCTGCGCGGGGTTGCTCGTCCTAACGGTCGAGTCCCCATATTTCGAAATGCTTCACGGCAGAACGATTCCGCATTTCTAGGGTTTTGCAACTAAACCCTGTATTATCTACAAAAGTAGAAATCAAATATAAATATTAAACTAGGGTTTTGCTAAAGCCGTGGGATTTCCTGCTTACCCAGCAAAACATCAACACCTTGCGATAAGCCATTCTTTTGAAGTACTGCTCTGATTATTAAGAGTATCACGCTTAAAACCAATACTCCCACCGCTTCATAAAACTTACCCTCGATGTTATCCACGCCCCAAGAGGCCAATGTGATAACTATAAGCATTATAATCCCGTTCACGCTTTCGTCTTTTATAACTGTCATATAATTTAATAACTGATTATTAGTTTTTTATTTCGACCTTTAATTTTTCCGCTAATGTAATTAGTTTGTTTGCCATTTCGTCCGCTGTGTTGGCGTATTCAACAACTCCATTAAATTCCTCAAAACGCCATTCCCCTTTTTTCCAGCAATTGAAACGATAAAGAGTTTTATCTTCTATCGTTTCTTTTCGCAGTTCCCAATCTAAATTTTTATTGATTATATCAATCATTTGATTTACGAAATTATAAAACCATTTTTACCTTTTATTATTTCTTTATTATTGAATTTAAGGAAAGGAAGCGTTATTCTAAATATATTATCAATATCCGCCTCTTTTAAATATTCAATCCAATTTTTTCTTTGGCATTCGGGACAAAAACCTGTCCATTCATTATTTATTTCACACATTTGAATTCTTTTTATCTTCCTTTTTTTAAATTAGCGACAAACTTTTTCCAGCTGACGGTCTTTCTTTTGGCAAATTTTAAATGTTTTTTTTCTTTTTTTAAATCTATAATAAATTTTTGCCATTCCTTAATCTCTTGATAAGCAAGTTCCAGCCAATCCTTATATTCCTCTTTGCTTATTTTTCCATTTAATAAATATTCAATTTTGCTATTTCTCATATTTTATAAAATTCCTAAAATATAACTGCAGGACCAAGGTTGGTATCCTCTTTTCAGATATAAATCATACGCTTCGGCGATATTGATTTTATAATCAAAGTATTTTTCATCGTAAGGACGGTTTAATTGCAGGACACCCATTGAAGGATAACCTGTTATAGTAGCGTCATCCCAATTTATCGCTTTCGGATTAAAACTACTTTCACATTTTACGATTTTAAGCATTATCGCCACATCCCAGTCATATTTTTCTATCTCTTTTACTATGGTTTCTATTTCAGGCAACACATCTTGCGAAATTTGAGGTATTAAAACAGGTCTTGTCTCGGTTATCGGTATTTCAATTGTCGGATTTGCTTTTTCTTCATTATTATTCGTTTCAGTTTTAATTTCTATCGTAAAAACTAGCAATAATGTCGTTAAAAGAATGGCAATCCGTGTTAAAAATTGTAGTTCATATTATTAGCCTTTGATAGCAACTAAATCTTCTCCTCTATTATAAATTGATATGTCAGTCCAGTCAACCTTTAAATCTCTATTTACTACGCCTAAATTATGCAGGGCTTGCAAGGTTTCAAGATTATAAATTAAATAAATCTTTTTATCTTCGCCAACTACGAATTGATCTTTTTTGTTTAATCCATCGCCAATTATTTTCATAGTTTTATTTATTGGATTATTTATTTTATCTACTAAAACCCATAAATCAAAAAGATTTCCTAAATAAGAAGCGTCAAACCAGCCCCAGCCCGCTAAGCCCCAGCCATTCCAGCTATTAAGAAAACCTATCATCTTTTTACCATTGATTATTTTCGCTTTTCCGAGATAAACAGCGTGTCCCCATTTGGGAGTTATCGGAGGTTTAACGAATGCCGTTTGCCAGCCCGCGTCATCTCCTTCAAATCCACTTACCAGCCCGTTGTTGTCTCGTATCATTTGAGCTATCCATTCCAAATCATTATGCGTGGTGGTGGCGTAGCTTTTAGAAGCGTATAAATACGCCTCTTCGTCATTGTCAGGTGTTGGTTCTCTCATAAATACTTCATCAGGCGGTTGGCTGTATAGATAACTAGGAGCTGTTTTTTCAGTCGCTACGCCTCTTTTAACGGCTAATTTGAAGCCGTCCATTATATAAGCCCCGCCTTGCGGTTGATAAATGCGAGAATACATATCTTTAGCGGATAAATCTACAAATCCCTCTTCTAGGATATTTAACACTTCGAGATATTTAGAAATCGCCTGTCCAACACAACTGGAACTCTGCCCTTGGTTTTCCACTTTTAAAACTCCGGTTTTGGCTTCGATGTCAAAACCTTTTTCCCAATCAAAGGCTTTTAGCGCGGCGGCGCAAACTAATCCTTCATATTTGTAATTTCTTGGGTCGGGAGGAGATTTTATAGCTCCTTTTCCAAAATTTATTTTAGTCATTTGTCCTTTTTTTATTGCAGTTTAAGCACTTAAAACTTTCCCATTTTTTAGTATCTTTACGGACATCGAAATCCAGCTGGTTAAGAAATCCGCAGTCGCAACGATAAACTGGATTTTTATCGGGTAATTGAGCTTGTTCGTAATATTGCCAGTTTTTCATTGAATTATTTTTATCCAAACATTATTTTTAAAATTATCTATAACTTGCTTTTCTTCTGTAGGTCTTAAATACCCGCCGTAAAACTTTTTAAGCCGTCCTATCAATCCTTTCTCTCTGTATTTTTCTGTTTTTTCTTTCATACACTTCTTGCAATAAACTTGCAATTTATCGCGAGTATATCCGCTCTTTGAAAATTCCGCATAAGTTTTACAATTAGGGCATAGTTTCATTGATATAGTTATTGGTTTTGCCATTAAGATAATTTTCTACTTCGATAAAGTTTCCTTTAAATGTCAAATTTGCTTGCCGTATCAAATCTTTCTCCCATTTAGAGCCAAAAATATCCAGCATTGCTTTACGAAACCTAAAAGGCGACTGATGAGCGCTGAATAATCCAAATGTATGGCAACTAGCGCATAAAGCAATTAAATTAGGCAAATACCAGCGGGTGGATTTTATGCGGCGACCCTCGCAGTGATGAATATTTATGTTGGGGTTTCCGCAAATAATACATTTACTGTAATTCTCTTTAGCTTTTTCACGGGCTAGTTGATCAAGTTTGCGAATTTCTTTTTTTGTTATATTTTTATTTTAAATGGGAGAAA
>Ga0180732_1000272_pt1 | contig 48074 bp, 41 predicted proteins | sample KR11_01MetaG_FD_148674 | JGI IMG/M metagenome (GOLD analysis project Ga0180732, IMG submission 148674) | Groundwater microbial communities from the Olkiluoto Island deep subsurface site, Finland - KR11_0.1 MetaG | ecosystem: Environmental > Aquatic > Deep subsurface > Groundwater | place... | reverse complement strand
TTATTCCTCATTTTTTTAACCTTGCTGCTAATTTTTGCAAAAATAAAATATGTGCTTATGGTTATGAGTGTTATTCCACTCTCAATTTTAGGGGCACTGCTTGGACACAAGTTTTTGGGGATGTCTCTTTCTATGCCTTCTATTATAGGTATTTTAGGACTCGCGGGTGTTGTTATTAATGATGGGATAATTATGCTGGATTTTCTAAAAGGAACACACAAGGCAGAGGAGTTTTTTAAACGTGCAAAACTGAGATTACGCCCAATTCTTATTACTTCTATTACGACCTTTTTAGGTCTTTTCACACTTATTTTTTATGCGACGGGACAGGCGGTTATTTTGCAGCCGATTGCTATTTCCATAGGTTTTGGACTGGTGTGGGGGACATTTTTAAATCTTATCTATCTGCCGACACTCTACGCGGTTGTAAACGGAATCAATCCTAATAGAGAATCAGATATAGAAAACCCCATAGTAAAAATATAATCAGACCCAAAACACTTAGAGTTAGAACTATTCTAAGTGTAAGAAAAAAAAGAAATTTTACGAAGGCGGGCATTATTTATAAGGAAGCACAGGCAGATTTTTACCTTTGACGAACATCATGCCGCCTTTAAGATTTATAACCTTATAATCAAACTCTTTAGATAAAAAGTTGGCTACCATTGTTGTTCTGCTGCCTGTATGACAAATAAGAGCGAAGGGTTTTTTTGTGTCGACTTTCTTGTTGAGCTCCGCAATGAAGGCATCTATATTGTATCCGCCTTTTTCATCAAAAAACATAATTGGAATGGCACCTTTTAAGAGTCCGCTCTCTTTCCACTCAGAAGGCGTACGTATGTCAACAACCGGTACTTTACTCTCAAGTATTTTTTGTGAAGGATACTCATCAATCACACTTGCAGACAAGGATGTTACCATTAAAACTAAAAGTATAAAAACAGTTTTTTTCAATTTTTTCTCCAGATTAAATTGTATAATTGTAGCTATAAATAAACAATAGGGTAAAAATGGCAGCATCTAAAAAAGTAATAGAAAGTTCTAACAGACTTCGTTACGTAAGAGCTCTTGAGCGATTTCACAAAAGTATCATCTCTTTTTTATCGAGTACTGCAGAACTCACAAGAGAAAGTTATGATAAAAAAATAGATACGGCTTTGAAGACTTTTCAAAAAGTGGAGCCGGTTGATTTATATAAAGGTGACTTGCAGGATTTGGAAAACTTGATAAAAAAAATGGTTTCTTACAGAAATTCAGAGACAGAGATACAAGAGATAAAGCTGGATGTTTTGTACAGCTCTAATCAGTTAGATAAAAGTAAAAATGCCAGACGTTACAAAAAAGATAAACACTCTCAGAGTAAATATGAGGATTGGGAGTAACTATCTTCTTTAGGGGGTTGTGTAGGGACCTAAAGTCCCTGCCACTAAAATGAACTCGTCCATTTTAGTGCGTAACATCAGGTAAAAAGATAGTTAAAGAGCTTTTGACTCTTGGAGCATAGTATCCATTTGATGGAAAAGCTCCTGTGAAGCTACTTCCATTTCATTGAAATTTTTAATAATTTCGTCTGCATGAGTAACAACATCAGCAGGACTTTGTTCAAGGTACTCAAGGTTTTTATTTGCATTATTGTGAACAATAGCATGAGGAGCAGCCATTTTTGGATAAGCAGCTGTTTGAGAGAATCTGCGTTTTCCTTCATTATCATACCACTTGCCAAGACGGCATTCATGAGGATTTGATGAAGGTAAGATTTTTTGAAGAGCCACAATAGAGTTGTAAGCACGTGATTTGTAAAGAATATGGTCTATTTTTGCAAGAACAACAAATACACTATTCTCCATGCTGTAAGAGTAATCAACTATCTGAGTAGAACTGCTGCTTAGGTGATTGAGAGTTTCTTCAAAGTTATTGATTTTTTCTGCAGAGCCCTCAACAGTGGATTTCATTGCTTCTGAACTTGTTTGAATCTCATTCATGTCTTGTTGGAGAGACTTAATAGAAACAGAGATTTCTCCGGTTGCTTTATGGGTTCTCTCTGCAAGTTTACGTACTTCATCGGCAACAACGGCAAACCCGCGACCATGCTCACCAGCTCTTGCAGCTTCAATAGCTGCGTTTAGCGCAAGAAGATTTGTCTGTTCCGCAATATCTGTAATGAGTTCTATAATAGAAGTAATATTATTTGTCTGATTGGTAAGTTCGGCTATACCATGATTGTTGATATTAACCTGCTCGCTGAGCTGATTAAGTTCATCTACTATTTGGCAGATATCTTTACTTGAACTGGTTGCTAAATTTGCAGCTTCTTTTGTTGCGTTTGTAATTATTTTTAAATCACTAATATTGCTATTTAAATCACCTTGAATAAGGCTAAGAGATTCTGAAACACCAATACTCATAACACTTATTTTTGCATTAAATACATCCTTTTGAACTTTTGCATGTTGTGTCTTCATAAAGTCAATACTCTTAGAAACATTGTTTATGGCTACAACGAATTCGCCTTCCATATTTCCAGAAGATATTCTGTGCGTAAAGATACCGTTAGAAGCATCAGTAATTGTTGAATTGATTTCATGGATGAGGTTTTGTATATTATCAAGCAGTTTTGTAAGTTCGCTTCCCATAATACCAAGTTCTGTTTGTGTTGTGCACTCTGAACATTTATGGCTGAAATCGCCTTTTACTGAGTATTTTATGAGATTTGTGAAATTTTTAATTCCGTCTGTAATGGAAACTCTTATCATAGTTGCTAAAATAAATACAACGATACCCACCAAAATACCTGCGATTAAAACTAATATTTTATAAAATGTAATATGTTCGCCTAAGTCCGCAGAGACACTGTCTAGTTCACTTTTTTTGAAGTCTACAAATTTTTTAAAAGCACTTCTTGATGCATCGGCATAAGGAGTTAAGCGCTCTTTATAGTTGTGATAAATTTCATCTTTTGAATTTTGAATTTGTTCAGGCGTTAAGTTTTGCATCATTTTTAAAGAATTTTCTAAAAAAAGTATAGTAGATGTTTTTGCATCTTGTATCATGCCCGCTGAGTTTTCATCATTTTCCCGTTGCTCTATGGATTGAAAAAGTGCACGTACATCATCAATAGATTTATTGAGTTTAGTCATGTCTTTTTTATAGTCGCCACCAAGCATGATATCTCGTGTCATACGGCTTACATAGTTGAGATTTTTTTCTATTTCAAGTGTCTGCAAGGCACCCTTCATAGAGTTCTGATGTAGAAATGTGTATTTGCTCTCAATGTAACTCATTGATAAAAATACGAATATGGTGGCTGAAAAGACAGATACCGTTACCATTAAAATGAAATAATTCATTTTCTTTTGAATGCTTAAATTCCCTAGCATAATAACTTCCTTGTTTGTATAATAATTTTTTATTTTAGCATATAAAATACTATTTTATTATTGATTGGCTGAGAATCACAAAAAAATAGTTTAGTGTTACATTTTAGCGATTAGTTCTTATTGTAAAGAACTAATCGCTTGTTTGGCACTATCTATAAATCCGTCGGCTCCCGGGACAAAAGGAATAAGTGAGGTTCCAATCCCTCCCCAGATAATAAGCATCGCCATCATTGCAATAAGCAAGGTACTTACATTAACCGGAAATTTCTCCTGAGATGTTTGCGATGGATAAAAATACATCATTGCAATGAGCTTAAAGTAGTAATAAACTGAGATAAACGCAGTGAGTATTCCAAGTCCGGCAAGCAAAATCTGACCTGATTCTATGGCGCTTGTGAAAATGTAGAACTTTCCTAAAAAACCTATGGTTGAGGGAAATCCGGCAAGTGAGAGCATAAATATACTCATAAAAAGAGCCATGTAAGGACGTCTCTCGGCAAAACCCTTAAAGTCCTCATAGCTCATCTGTCCTTTTGTCTGAGAGGCAATAAAGCTGAGTATTCCAAAGGAACCGGCCGCACTTAAAAAGTAGGCTAAAAGATAAAACATAACAGCGGGTGCGGCAAGCTCTGAGCCTAAACCGATGGAAGAGATAGCTATCAGCAGATAGCCGCTGTGAACTATAGAAGAGCCTGCAAGCATTCTTTTGATAATATTTTGGCTAATAGCTAGCCATGAGCCGCCAAGAAGTGTCAGTATGGTGATGACTTGGAGTATCTCTGTCCAAAAGTTGTTGATAGGAGCAAAATTTACAATATATAAACGCAGAGCTATGGCAAAGATTGCTATCTTAAAGGTGGAAGCCATAAACATGGTGACAGGATAGGGGGCCCCGTGATAAACGTCTACTACCCATGAGTGAAATGGAACAGCGCCAATTTTAAACAGGATGGTTACCATGATAAAAGTTGCTCCAACAATAAGCAGTGTCATGTTATGCAACTCTCCTTGAGCTACATATGCGGAAATTTCAGTGAGTGATGTTGAACCCACAGCTCCATAAATAAGAGCTGTTCCAAGCATAAAAAAAGCACCGGTCATGGAACCTAAAACCATATATTTCATCATAGCTTCAGAACTCACTTTGTTTTGTTTATGGTAGCCGACAAGAGCATAAACGCTAATTGAAGCAATCTCAAGTGCTATAAACGCAGTGACAAGTTCATGGGCATGAGAGAGCATCATCATTCCAAAAACGCTAAAAAGTAAAAGGGCAAAATATTCTCCGCTGAAGTAGCGGCGGCTCTTGAAGTAATCATTATTTATAAGCAGGGTTAAAATTGCACCGGCTGTAAACATTAAATCAAAGAGCGTTGCAAAATCATCTAAAATAAAACTTCTGCCAAAAACATCTTCAAAGAGAAAATCTTTGCTGTGTGCACCAAGCGTTTGGTACTGCATAACAAAAGAAATCGTTAAAAACAATACACCTACGAGATTGAGTCTCTCTAGAGTGAATTTTTTAGAGTGGCTCAGAAGCATTAAAACAAAGGCACCGATAACAACGATGGCCATAGGAAAAGCGAGCAGGAGCTGATCTATCATTGTAAGCCTCCAATGGCAGTTAAAACATCTTGCAAACTCGCATTGAGCTGCGTTTCAAAGAAAGGCGTAAAAAGTGAGGGAGCGATACCTGTGACAAGCAAAAGTAGGACCAAAGGAAGAAGCATAAGAATCTCCCTCGCATTCAAATCGCTGCATTCGCATAGCTTTGTAGAAGTCCCAAAAAGTGTACGCTGAAGCATCCAAAAGATATAAATCATGGCTGAGAGCATAGTCGTTGCCGTAAAAACACCTATCCAAAAGTTTGTTTTAAAGGCACCGATGATGATGAGTAGTTCAGCAACAAAACCGCCTGTTCCAGGAAGTCCGGCAATGCTCAGAGCAAAAAACGCAAAGAAAAAAGCAAATTTTGGAGCAACTGAAGCGATACCGCCGAGTTCACTGATGCGGACAGTTTTAAAACGCTTATAGCTTAGTCCTATCATGATGAACATACCGGCAGATGCAAGAGCATGGGTTGCTATAAAATAAAGGCTCCCGCTCCAGGCATAGATATTTGTCAAAAAAACACCCAGTGCAATAAGCGAGAGATGTGAACCCGAAGAGTAGGCAAACATTTTACGGAGGTTGTCCTCTGTAACGGCTCGTACTGCGTAATAAAGAAGTCCAAGAAGAGCAAGCACTATAATAGTCGGTGCATAGTAAGAGAGTGTCGCTTCAAAAAGGCCGTAACCAAACCGCCAAACACCGTATATGCCAAGTTTTGCCATAATAGCGGACATAATGACAACTGTAGGCGTCGGCGCGGAACCATATGCCGGAGCCATCCAAGTGTGAAAACCGACAAGCGGAATTTTAATGGCAAAGGCAAGTAAAAAACCGGCGGTGAGCCAGATTGAGGTTTTGGCATCCAAGGCCAGGCCTGCCAAATCATTCAGAGCAAAACTCCAGATTCCACTTGTCTCAAAATAGATATATCCAAGATACAAAATTGAAAAGAGCATGCTCATAGAGCCTAAAATTGTCATAAGAACAATCTTCATGGAGTTAAATTGATATTTGCCGTTTCCGTATTTTCCAATCATGATAAAAATCGGAAGAAGCATTGTCTCCCAAAAAAGATAAAACAAAACAAGGTCAAGAGACAAGACAGCGCCAGTTACCCCGGTTTGCAAAAGCATCATATTGTACCAGTAGCCTTTTCTGTTTTCATGAACCATGTAGATGTAGAGCGGTGGCATTAAAAGAGAGATAAGCACGAGTATGACTAATGAGAGATAATCTACGCCTACAAAATAAGTAATACCGGAGTTTTGAATCCATGGCAGATTCTGAATAAATTGCATAGCACCATGAGGTTCAAAATTATAAGTGAGCCAAAGCACAAGAAGAAGTGTTGTAATAGAAGAAAACATTGCCCCAATTTTTAAAAACTTCAGCGGTGCACGAAAGACGCCAAGAACTACAGCCATAAAAAGCGGAAAAAAGATGATATAGGTTAGGATATGTTCCATCATGAGAGAACTCCTAATTTAAAAAGCATATAGTAAGAGATTGCAGAAATGCCCGCAAGTATATAAAGTGCATAGTATCTTACCTTGGAGTTTTGGAGTTTAGCAAAAAGAAATGCCGCTCTTGTATAACCTAAAACGCTGAGGTTGATAAAACCGTCAAAGATTTTTGGGTCTATAACATTTGCAATAAATCTGCTTAATACAAGGAGTGGTTTAAGCGCGAAAAACGCATATATCTCATCAATGTAAAATTTGTTGATTACGAGCTTTTTCATAAATGTGTCCGCTTGAACTTCGCGCATATTTTTTGCAAACATTTTGTATGCGAGTCCCATTCCCAAAAAAGCAAGTAAAACATTCAGTGCTCCTAGCATATACTCCGTGCTGTGAGCCAAATGAAGTTCGGACTCTGGAAGGGCTAAAAAATTGTTTATCCATGAGCTGCCGCCATAGGCTGCGTTTAGACCGAGAAAACCGGCTGTTGCACTTCCAAATGCCAAGAAAACCAAAGGGTAGGTCATAGATTTTGGCAGTGCATGCAGTTTTTTAATTTCGCTTGCTTCTGCATGAAAAACAGTGAAAAGCAGCCTGAACATATAAAACGCAGTGAGCATAGCTGTCAAAGAACCCACTCCCCAAATGAAATAGTGCTCAGAGGCAAACGCAGCGACTAAGATGGCGTCTTTGGAGAAAAAGCCTGCAAAGGGAGGAATACCGCTGATGGCTAAGGTGGCAATAAACATTGTGATGTAAACAAGTTTTAGCTCACGTTTGAGTCCACCCATCTTAAAAATATTCTGCTCATGATGCAGGGCAATAATCACCGCTCCGGCTCCCATAAAAAGAAGTGCTTTAAAAAAAGCGTGGGTAAAGACATGAAAGATTCCGCTGCCATAAGCGCCCAGGCCGACAGCTATAAACATATAACCGAGCTGGCTCATGGTAGAGTAGGCAAGTATTTTTTTGATGTCGTTCTGATAGGAGGCGATTATCGCCGCAAAAAGAGCAGACCCAGCTCCAATGGAGGCAATGAAAAGCCCGATGTCAGGAATCTCGACATATAAAAAGCTGTATCTTGCCACCATGTAAACACCGGCTGTAACCATTGTCGCGGCGTGAATCAAAGCCGAAACAGGAGTAGGCCCCGCCATGGCGTCCGGTAACCAGACATACAGAGGAATTTGCGCCGATTTTCCCATAGCGCCCACAAAAAGCAGCAGACCAATAAGACTCAGTGTGTCATGGTCGATGAGGTGAATATTGGTCTCAATCGTCTCAAATGTAAAACCGCTTCCTTCGAGTGAGACAAATAAAAGCGAAATCCCCATAATAAAACCAAAGTCACCGATACGGTTAAGAATAAAGGCCTTATTTGCCGCGCTTATGTTTGCAGACTCTTTATGATAAAAACCGATAAGCAGGTAAGAGCAGAGACCAACCAGTTCCCAACCGATAAACATCATAATAGGATTATCCGCTAAAACTAAAAGCAGCATGCTTCCCATAAAGAGGTTGAAGTAGCTGAAAAATTTCCCGTAAGCTGGGTCGTCTTTCATGTACCCAGCCGCGTAGATATGAATGAGCGTTCCTATGAGTGTTATAAAGGAGAGCATCACAACAGAGAGTCTGTCGGCCATAAACGCGACAGAGATGTTAAAGTCGCCTATATTTACCCACTCAAAAAGGGTGGAACGGACTGTGTCGGAGCCGCTAAGAAGTTCGTACCCGGTCATAAACGATAAAAGAGTGCTTAGAACAGGCGCACCTATGCCCACTGTTGTGTAAAAAGCATAGTGTTTAGTGTTTGTATTGCTCAGATAAACCACAGACATTAACGCAGCCGATAAAAACGGCAGTAAAACTATAAAGCTAATCATGAACTTTCACCCCTTTGAGTGCAGTAAAACTGTCACTGTCCACACTTTTTTTTGCTCTGTAGAGATGAATAATCATCGCTAAAAACAGAGCCGCCTCCGCAGCGATGACGGCTATCATGAGAAGTGCAATTACCGAACCGCTTGCGTCACCTAAGATTTTAGACAAGGTAGCCAGTAAAAGGTTGATAGAGCTCAACATCAACTCGACTGACATGTAGACTACAAAAAGATTTCTTCTGCTGACGAGACCGACAAGACCTATACTAAAAAGCAGTGACGTTAAAAGGAAAAACATATTCGGAGTCATGAGTGCTCCTCTTTTTTTACAATCTCTTTTCTAGCAATAACAATTGCGCCGACCATAGCAGATAAAAGTAAAATAGAGATAATCTCAAAAGGTAAAACCCATTCGCTAAAGAGAGCCTTTCCGACCACCTTAGAAGTGATTGTCTCCATAGTGCTGAAGCTTTGAGGAAGCAGTGTGAGTGTTTTATAGAGTAAAAAAGTAAAAGGTAAAACCAAAACAGAGGTAAAAAATATCCATTTGTATTTGTGCGGTTCTTTGGGTAGATTCTCCTCTTTGGCATTAATGGTTAAAATTGTGAGCATACTTAAGACTACAACCGCTCCAACGGAGACCATAATTTGTGCAAGAGCCAAAAATCTGCTCTCAAGAAGGGCAAACATTCCTGCAAGTCCTATCATCGCTACTAAAAAACCAAAAGCACTGAAGAGTGTCTGTTTGTTAGTAATCATGGCAATACTGCCGCCGAGCATAAACGCAGCCAAAATAAAAAAGATACTAATTTCTAGCACAACTTACCTCCTCTCCAAAAGCGCCTTTATTTGCTAAAAGCTGCTCTTTGTTCAGTACAAAATCTTCTCGTTTGTTTCCCGTAAGTGAAAAAATACCCGTATCCATGCGGATAGCATCGCAAGGACAGGCTTCCACGCAGTAGCCGCAAAAAATGCACTCAAGAGTATCTATAAAAAAGCTCTTTGGCATCTTCTCATCATGCCCGTCTTCTCTTTGGGTTGCTTCGATAAAGATACAGTTAGACGGGCAGGCTGTCGCACACATAAAACAGGCAACGCAGGCAATAGAATCATCTGCTCTGTGAGTTAAGCGGTGAAGCCCGCGATAGCGCGAAGTGATGTCTGTGGGCTGCTCCTCCGGGTATTCGAGCGTGTCGATGGCATTTGAGTCGTTGAGGTTGGTGAAGAGATGTTTAAAGGTGACTTTGACACCTTCATATATGGCCGGCAGATAGAGTTTGTCTTTCAAACTGCTGCCGTATCTTGGTATGACTTTTATACGGTCGCTGGTTATGCTACTCTCACGCGTTTTTTGGCTCATAAAGAAACTCCTACAACTACAAGGGCTGTGATAAAGATGTTGATAAGTGCTAAGGGAAGCAGATAGTACCATCCCAAATGCTGGACTTGATCGTAGCGAAATCGAGGAACAGTCCATCTTATAAGAATAAAAAAGATGTTGAAAATCATAAGTTTCACAACAAAAACGACAACTTGAAAAAGTGCCACAGTGATGGAGTTGGCAAGTGAACTCTCAGCTAAAAAAACAAGATAGATTAAAATAGCCTCGACTACAAGAGTCATGCCAATCATTGCAAGAGTTAAAACCTTCGTCTCAAAATTTCTTCCGCCATCCGTTGAAACGCTCGGTCGTACTCTGTTGTTTTTTTGCATCCATCTCACTAAAACGCTAACAATAACAGGCACGATTATCATAAGGGTGATGGAAAAAGTTGAAAAATTTTCAAGAAGCATTTGCGTAGAAACCCATGGAATCTGATAACCGCCAAAAATCATGGTAATAATAACCGCACTCGCCGTGTTCATGGCGACATACTCGCCCATAAAGTACATGGCAAATTTCATGGCGGTGTACTCTGTCATAAAACCTGCGACTATTTCACTCTCTCCCTCTGCAACCGTAAAAGGGTTGCGGTTTGTCTCTGCAAAGAGTGCGACGATGAGAATGATGGAGGCAAGAGGCTGAACCAAAATACCCCATGCAGGTAAAAAGCCAAAAAAAGTGCCGCTCTGCCAAGCGACCATGGCATTAAAATCAATAGTATCGTAGGTAATGATAAAAGCTAAAATACTCAAGCCCAAAGGCAGCTCATAACTCACGACCATAGAACCGGCGCGCGCCGCACCTAAAAGTGAATATTTGTTATGAGAGAGCCAGCCGCCAAAAATAACGCCTAAAACGCCGATGGAACTGATGGCCAAATACCAAAATACTCCAAAATCAATAGGCAGCGGTTGAATTCTCAGACTCTCGTTGTTTATAATAAGCGTGTCTGCAAAAGGAATCGCCATAAACGCCAAAAGAGCTGCGGCAAAGGTGATGATCGGTGCGAGCATAAAGAGCCATTTTCCATTTTTTATATGTGAAGGATAATACTCTTCTTTAAGCAGCAGTTTGACAACATCTGCAAAGGACTGAACCACTCCTCCAAGACGAAAACCGCCGATGTTTGTACGGTTTGGTCCGAGTCTGTCTTGAACAAGCCCTGCAACACGGCGCTCAAGCCATACTAAAACCGGGATGGTTAAAAGTGCTAAAAGCGCTCCAAGCGCAAAAGAGATGACGGCCGCGAGTATGGCTGCAAGTGTCATGAGCGAACCTTTTGAAGCCACTCAACTATAGTAGGAGCCGGATTGTTTTTAAAGACCGCTTTTTGGCACTCTTGCATAATGGAGTCCTCGTTTGTCAGATGCCCTGCGTTTTCGCTAAACGCAGCTATTGGAAAAGTAAGTCTATTTTTTCCCCTCTTGTGCGTTGTAAAATTTATCTGCACATCTGCTTCAAAATCAAGCGGATGGTTAAAGTTTATTACAAGAGCATTTTTTGTCGGCAGGGTTGTGTTGATGTTCAGATTTTCTATAGTTTTGTAATTTGCAGCTCTGTTTGCACTTTTGAGCATATCGTCTTTAAAATTTTCGTCTTTATAAATTTCCAGAGGAGAATAGAGGGTTGCACTGATGCTTTTTGCAAATGCCACAAGCGCCTCAATCTCATCGGTGAAAAGATTTGCATCCACGATGAGTGTAATCTTCTCTTTATAATTTTCTATAAGATTTTTAAGCTCTTGAAGAGCCTTGTTCTCTTGCGTTTCTTCCTCATAAAGGAGGATTGATTCTTGACGGTTTTCTTGCAAATCTTTATAGCTCAACCGTCCCTCGTCACAGATAAAAAAGCCGTTAACTGCATCATTTCTTCGTGGTCTGAATCTGTAAATTACATCATCCTGATACTTCATTTTATTGTGGTCGATGTAAATATTACACCCCTTTGCACAGCCATGACAGACTGAGTTGCTTGTTTGTAAGAACCAAACTCGTTGATGAAAACGGAAGTCTTTACTCGTCAAAGCTCCAACTGGGCATAAATCTACCACGTTCATAGCATAAGGATTGTCCAGTTTACGTCCGGGCATTGTACTTACCTTTGCCTCATCCCCACGGCCGATGATTCCAAGCTCATGCGTGTGGGTTATTTTGTCTGTAAAGCGGGTGCATCTTGCACATAAAACGCAGCGCTCCTGGTCAAGCATAACATTGGAGCCAAGGTCAACATGTTTAGCGTGTTTTACTTTCTCTTGTATGGTTATTTTAGTATTATGAAGCCCGTAATCCATGTAGAAATCTTGCAAAGAACACTCCCCGGCCTGATCACAGGTAGGACAATCCACAGGATGGTTTATAAGCTCTAATTCTAAAATATCAGTTCTAACCTTACAGATATTTTCACTGTTGGAGCGAACCTGCATATTTGGTTTTATAAGGGTATCACAAGCAATTTGCGGGCGTTTTTGTCCCTCGATTTCGACCATACACATACGGCAATTCCCATCAGCCCCTAAAGACTCATGGTAGCAAAAGTAGGGAACTTTGATTTTTTCTCTTATAAGCAGGTCAATAAGCAAAGAGCCGTTTTGTGCTTTGTAGGTTTTTGAATCAACGATTATATCTATCATTTCACGCATAAAGCCGCCTCAAATTCATCTCTAAATTTACTAATAAAAGAGACGATGACAATCGACACAGACGGGGCAAAAACGCAGATGGTTTTTCCGTCCATAGTGTCGGCAATCTCAAGCAGTTTGTCAATGTCTTCTTTTGTACCGCGTTTGTCCAAGATTTTTGCGACAAGCTTATCACTCCAGCCCGTTCCCTCACGGCACGGTGTACACTGTCCGCATGACTCTTCATGGTAAAACTCCAAAATGTTTTTGAGCGCTTCTATCATGTCTGTGTCTTCATCCATAATTATCATGCCGCCGGTTCCAAGGGAGCTTCCAATATGACGAAGCGCTTCATAGTCAAGCGTGAGATTTTCACACTCTTTAGCAGTCAAGACACCGCAAGAGACACCTCCCGGAATGACTGCTTTGAGTTTTTTCCCATTTTTAATACCGCCGCCAAAATGGTTGATGTACTCCATCATGGACGTTCCAAATTCAGCCTCATACACACCGGGTCGCTCTACATGACCGCTCATAGCAAAAAGAAGCGTTCCGGGGCTTTGTTTAGTTCCAAAAGCCTTATAAACTTCAGCACCGTTTTGGACAATAAAAGGAACGGAAGCGATGGTTTCTACGTTATTAACAAGAGCAGGGTTGTTGAAAAACCACTCAGGCTCTTTTTGTTTTGGTTTAAGTCTTGGATGGCCGCGTTTACCTTCCATGGATTCTAAAAGTGCTGATTTTTCTCCGCAGATGTAAGCGCCTGCTCCACGGTGGATAGTGATATCGCACTCAGTTAAAAGTCCCTCTGCATAGGCTTCGTCAATTGCCGCTTGAAGGATTTTTTGAAACTGGAAATACTCTCCGCGAATGTAGATATAGGCATGTTTTGCTTTAATGGCATAACAGGTGAGTAAAATCCCTTCTAGAAGCAAGTGCGGATCTTTGCTAATGATTTGTCTGTCTTTAAAAGTTCCCGGTTCGCTCTCATCACAGTTTACAACCAAAAACGAAGGCTTGTCACCTGTCTGAGGCATTAAAGCCCACTTTTCTGCGGCAGAAGCGCCGCCGCCGCCTTTACCCCGTAACTTGCTCTCTTGAATGATGTTTATGATCTCAAGCGGTGAATACTCTTTAAGTTTTTCTAGACTCGCATACGCTCCATGTTTTTTTGCAACAGCGAGGGTATGCGCATTCTCAATTTCGAATTTTTTTGAGACAATTTTACACTCTCTCATAAAAGCTCCTTCAAAATTGCGTCCACTTTTTCCGGGGTGAGGTTCTCGTAAAAGGTATCATTTATCTGCATAACGGGAGCAGTTCCACAAGAACCCAGGCACTCTGTATGGATGATGTTCACTTCTTTGTTTTTAAGATGCTCCAAAATTGCGTCGCTTCCGCAAAGTTTACATGAGAGCGTTTTACAAACCTGAACATTGAGTTTTTCTTGAGGTTCCAGATGAAACATAGTGTAAAAAGTTGCGACTCTGTAGACTTCCATAGGCGCTATGCCCAGAGTTTCACTGATAGCATCAATGGCGTTTATGCTAATGTACCCCTCTTGATGCTGTGCCATCCAAAGACAAGGAAGACAAAGCGCTTGCGGGCTAGGATAACGCAGTTTAAGTGCTTCTATTTTTATCAGATTTTCTTCTGTAAATATGAAATTCATCGATCCATCTCTCCCGCTATGATATTAAGGCTGCCAAGTGTCATGATGGCATCGGCAACTTGATAATTCTCTATGATTTTCGGATAAGCCGCCATGTGGTAAAAACTTGGCGGTCTCACTTTTACTTTATAGGGTGTTCCGCTTCCATCGCTCACAATGAAAAAACCAAGCTCGCCGTTGGCTGCTTCAAAAGAGCTGTAATGCTCTCCTGTTGGAACTTTGACTCCGTCTATTACGAGCTTAAACTGGTTCATCATGTCTTCTATTCCGCCGTAAACGCAAGACTTCGCAGGCATGGTGATGCGTCTGTCATTGACGTTTATCTCTCCACCGGGGATTCTTTTTACGGCTTGGCGGATTATTTTCATACTCTCGTTCATCTCTTCAAAACGAACCATCATTCTGTCATAAGTATCGCCGACGGAGCCGATCACCATGTCAAAATCAAAGGTATCATAATAGTAATAGGGATTGGAAAATCTCAAATCAAAGGCAACTCCGCTTGCTCGCAAGTTTGGACCGGTAAAACCGTAGTTCAGTGCCTTCTGTGCACTTACCGGCGATACATTTTGGATACGGTCGTTGTAGATGCGGTTGTGCGTTATCATCTTAAGACTCTCAGTAATTCCGAAATCTATTTTTTTCAAAACATCTGCCAAATCACTCTGCCAGCCCTCGTATAAATCGTGGGTCATGCCGCCGATACGCATATAGGAGTTTGTAAGTCTTGCCCCTGTGAGTTTAGACAAAAAATCATAAGCATCATTTCTTGGGTTAAACAGATACCAGTAGTTGGTCTGTCCGCCCATGTCTAAAAGCCCTGCTGCAAGACAGACGAGATGATCGATGACGCGGGAGAGCTCCGCGAGTATGACACGTATAAATATGCCTCTATCGGGCAGAGTGATGTCAAGCATCTCTTCGACCGTCTTTGCAAACGCAATGTTATTCATAAGGGCAGAACAGTAGTTGAGGCGGTCTGTATAGGGGATGATTTGGTTGTAATTATGGTTTTCGCAACTCTTCTCAAAACCACGGTGCAAGTAGCCGATTTCGCAGGCTGCCGCAACGATTTTTTCACCCTCAAGTGCAGCCAGAGTTCGTATGGTTCCGTGGCTCGCAGGGTGGGAAGGGCCAAGATTTACTATCATCAAATCATCTTTATGCATGTCAAGTTTCCGCTCGTGCAAAAGCGGTCGCATCTCATCCATCATATCTTGAGAAGTGGTACAGTACTGGCCTTTTGTAATCTCGTAATCTTTTCTTAGAGGATGACCTTCAAATTCATTATGATTTAAAAGACGTTTGAGCATTTTATGATTTTGAAAATGGATACCGTACTGGTCATACACCTCCCGCTCAGCCCACTCAGCAGAACTAAAAAGCGAAGATATGCTGGGCACTCCAACACTCTCATCCGCAACAAGGACTTTATACATCAGGGTTTCTTTAAAAGCAGAATGACGCAAAATGTAGATAAGCTCAAATCTGGCAGATGCGGGATGTGCCTTGTGCAGGTTATCAACCGCTGTAATGTCGAGCAAAAGTGTAAAACCAAGATTTTCTTTGGCGTTTGTAATGGTTTCTAGAAGCTCTGAACTTTCTAGGAGATTTATCTCACTAAACGTCATCAAGTTTTCCTTTAAAGTCTTGGTTTCTCACTTCGAAACTCGGCTCGCGTTTAAGCTGTCTTTGAATATCTAAAACAGCATCTAAAATGGCTTCTGGACGAGGTGGACAACCCGCCACGTAAACATCAACTGGGATGATTTCATCTATGCCCTGAAGCGTTGTGTAGTTGTCATAAAAACCGCCCGTTGAGGCGCAGGCGCCGACGGCTATTACCCATTTTGGTTCGGGCATCTGGTCATAAATCTGTTTTAAAATGGGCGCCTGTTTGTAGCTGACAGTTCCTGCTACAACGAGCAAGTCTGCATGACGGGGTGAAAAACGCAGTACCTCTGCACCAAATCTTGAAATATCGTAACGGCTTGCTGCGGTTGCCATAAATTCGATGGCACAGCACGCCGTTCCAAATACAAAAGGCCATAAAGAAGCCTCTCTGCCCCAATTAATAACCGCGTCCAACTTTGTGGTGACGACTGCATCATCAAGCATATGCGTATTGCTTAAGTCCATTTGAGTACTCCTGATTTATATACATAAACAAGACCGCCTACAAGCAGGCCTATAAAAACAAACATCTCCATGAGAGCAAAAAGACCAAAATCGCGAAGATTTAGAGCCCATGGAAACATAAAAAGTACCTCGACGTCAAAGATGAGAAAAATAATGCCGACAAGAAAAAATTTCACATTAAAGCCGTCAAACGCATGCTTATGAGTTTGGCGAATACCACCCTCGACCGGCTCATTTTTTCGGACATTGTCACTTGAAGTACCGAGATATTTCGTGAGATGAAATAGAAACGGAAGAAGAATGACCAAGGCTGCAACCATAGTCGAGGCTAAAAAAAGAGAATCAGACATCGTGCTCACTTTAAAAATTATTATGTAAATATTCTAACATAATATCTAAGTCATATCTCTTTTTGTGTTACAATGTAGTAAAATTTTAGAGTAAAACATAATAGAATGGGGATTGAATGAAGAAAAAAAAGATAGATAAAACACCGGCTAGATTGGATTTTATTCAAAGTGCGAGCGGGCTTATTTTGGGCCTGTTTATGTGGGGACATATGTTCTTTGTTTCAACAATACTTCTTGGAAAAGATGTTATGTATAATGTTACAAGATTTTTTGAAGGGTATTATTTCTTTGGTGAATCGTACCCGATTATAGTGACGATTGTCGCTGGAATCGTTTTCTTCATTTTTATAGTCCATGCGGCTGTTGCGATACGGAAGTTTCCATCAAGTTATAAGCAGTATAAGATTATGCGCAATCATATAAAATCTTTTAAGCACGATGATACAAGACTTTGGTTTTGGCAGGTCTTTACCGGCTTTGCAATGTTCTTCTTAGGTTCTGTTCACCTTTACATAATTATGACAAACTCTGCAGATATCGGTCCTTATGCATCAGCTGATCGTGTTGTAAGTGAGTGGATGTGGCCGCTTTATATATTATTATTGTTAGCAGTTGAATTTCACGGCTCTATCGGAATGTATCGTCTTGCCCTGAAGTGGGGATGGTTTGAAGGTAAAGATGCTAAAAAAACCAGAGATAGATTACGCAGCTACAAATATGCTATCACCGTTTTTTTTCTGACTCTTGGATTTTTGACTTTGGCTGCTTACATAAAAATAGGTATTGAACATAAAGACAATGTCGGCGAGCGTTACCATGAACAGAGTGTTACAGTTAAAGGAGTGCAACAATGAAAATAATTTATACAGATGTACTGATTATCGGTGGAGGTCTTGCCGGTTTGAGAGTTGCTACAGGTGTAAAAGAAAGAGGACATGATGCAGTTGTCTTAACGCTTGTTCCTCCAAAGCGTTCACACTCTTCTGCGGCTCAAGGCGGTATGCAAGCTTCATTGGCAAACTCCACAATGGGAGAAGGCGACAATGAGGATGTTCACTTTTCCGACACCATCAAAGGGAGCGACTGGGGTGCTGACCAGGAAGTTGCCCGTATGTTTGTTCACTGTGCACCAAAAGCAATTCGTGAGCTTGCCGCTTGGGGCGTACCTTGGAGCAGAGTAAAAAAAGGTGACAGAACAGCCATCATAAACGCGCAAAAAGTGACTATTACGGAAAAAGAAGAAGCGCATGGACTTATTACTGCCAGAGATTTTGGCGGAACGAAAAAGTGGAGAACCTGCTACACTTCTGATGGAACGGGCCACTCTATGCTTTACGCTATGGACAATAAAGCACATAAAGAAAAGATAGAGATTCATGAGCGTCAGGAAGCCATCTCACTCATCGTAGATGACGGGCGCTGTTACGGCGCTGTTTCTAGAAACCTTATGACGGGGGAACTGGTAGCGTATGTGTCAAAAGCGACAACGGTGGCAACGGGTGGTTACGGGCGTATTTACAGCGTTTCTACTAATGCCATCATCTGTCAGGGAATAGGTCAGGCAATAGCCCTTGAAACAGGAATTGCAACGCTTGGAAATATGGAAGCTATCCAGTTTCACCCAACGGCAATTGTTCCGGTCGGAATTTTAACAACTGAAGGGTGCCGTGGGGATGGCGGACTTCTTTTAGATAAAGACGGGTACAGATTTATGCCCGATTATGAGCCGGATAAAAAAGAATTGGCAAGCCGTGATGTTGTTAGCCGCAGGATGACGGAACACATACGTAAAGGCAAGGGCGTAAAAAGCCGTTACGGAGACCATTTATGGCTTGATATTACCATTTTGGGGCGTGAGCATATTGAGAAAAATCTTCGCGAAGTCAAAGAGATCTGTGAAAACTTTTTGGGCATAGACCCGGCAGTTGACTGGATTCCGGTCCGTCCGACTCAGCACTACTCAATGGGTGGAATTCGTACAAAATATACAGGCGAATCTCAAACACTTAAAGGACTTTACTCATGCGGGGAAGCAGCGTGTTGGGATATGCACGGTTTTAACCGTTTGGGTGGAAACTCTGTGAGCGAAACTGTTGTAGCAGGTATGCTAATAGCTGAATATATCAGCGATTTTTGTGATTCTCATGAGAGTTCAATGCATATTCACTCTTCAAAAATAGAGCAGGCTTTAGCTGTGGAAAAAGCTAAAATTGAAAAACTTCTGACAAATACCAATGGGGAAGATACTTACGTTTTACGCCGTCGTATGGAAGAGATTATGATGGAAAAAGTAGGCATATTCAGAAACGGCAAAGATTTGCAAGAGGCTGTTGATGAACTTGAAGAGTTGTATAAACGCTCGCAAAACATCGAAGTACACCGCTCAAAAAGCCGTGCGGCAAATCCTGCCTTGGTAAACGCATACAGAACGCAGAAGATGCTCAAAGTTGCGCTTACGGTAGCTTACGGAGCACTTTTACGCCAAGAGAGCCGCGGTGCGCACTCACGTGAAGATTTTCCTGAGAGAGATGATGAAAACTGGTTAAAAAGAACCATAACTTCATGGCCGGATGCAAACCAGACACTGCCAACAGTCTCATACGAAGAAATTCCTATAGGTAATATGGAGCTTCCTCCGGGATGGCGCGGATACGGTAAAGATTTGACCAAGCACCACCATGCAACACCAGGCAGACAAGCAACAGTTGATGCTATCAAAGCACAACTTGAGAAAGATGGTGCGGACAGATTTGAGATTCAAAGTGCTTTGATGCCTTATCTTGAAAAATTGCCAAAAAAATATCGTGGAATAAATGAACGTTTAGGAGAAAATGTATGAGTGAAGAGATAAAACCAAGAATTTTAAAAATAAATGTACTGCGTTTTGACCCAAACGATAAAAATGATTTTCCTCATATAGAGACATTTGAAGTGGAAGAAGCCGATGGCATGACACTCTATATTGCTTTAAACGAAATACGAGAGCACAATGATAACTCGTTGATGTTTGACTTTGTATGTCGTGCCGGAATCTGCGGATCATGTTCCATGCTTGTAGACGGTCGTCCGACTTTGGCATGTAGAACGCTGACTTCAAAACTTGGAGAAAGCATTACACTTGCTCCGCTTCCGTTGTTTAAGCTCATTAAAGATTTGTCTATCTACTCAGGTGAATGGATGCGCGGTTTAAATGAAAGACTAGAGACTTGGATACATGACAAAGAAGAAGAGTTGAATTTTGACAAGCTCGAAGAGAGAATGGAACCTGAATTAGCAGATGAAATCTATGAACTTGACCGTTGTGTTGAGTGTGGCTGTTGTGTAGCAGGATGTGGAACAATACAGATGAAGCCGGATTTTGTCGGGGCGGTAGGACTTAATAAAATTGCAAGATATCACCTTGACCCGCGCGATAAACGCGATGATGAAGAGTATTATGAACTTATCGGCAATGAAGATGGCGTTTTTGGCTGTATGACACTTCTGGGCTGCGAAGATGTATGTCCGAAAGATTTGCCTTTACAGAGTAAAATAGCTTATCTAAGACGAATGATGATAAAAACAGCGTTAAAAAATTAAGTTATTGATGTTATGCACTTTATGAGCAAAGCCCATAAAGTGGCAGGGATTAATGTCCCTACAACCCCCTAAAGCTACTCATATCTTTCAGATATGAGAGAATAAATTATAAAATTAAGGACAATATATGTCGATAGCGGAAGTAGAAATTAAAAAATTTGAAAAAGGGAACTGCGACGAAAACAAGGTTTTTTATCAGGCGATGGAAGAAGTCATTTACTCAATAGCACCGCTCTTGGAATCTGATCCAATATATGCAAAATATGCAATTTTGGAGCGTTTGGTTGTGCCGGACAGAATAATAAAGTTTAAAGTTACTTGGATGGATGACAATCAAAACATCATGGTAAATACGGGTTATAGAGTTCAGTTTAACAATTCTCTTGGGCCATATAAAGGGGGACTGCGTTTTCATCCGAGTGTAAATGAGGGAATCTTGAAATTTTTAGGATTTGAGCAGATTTTAAAAAACTCACTTACAGGTCTGCCTATTGGCGGCGGTAAAGGCGGCAGCGATTTTGACCCTAAAGGAAAAAGTGACTTTGAAATTATGAAATTTTGTTCTGCGTTTATGACGGAATTGCATAAATATATCGGACCGCGTATGGATATTCCTGCCGGAGACATTGGTGTCGGTGCACGCGAAATAGGCTACTTATTTGGAGAGTATAAAAAAATCACTTCTAAATATGATGGCGTTTTAACAGGAAAACCTTTTATGTTTGGCGGTTCCCTTATGCGTCCTGAGGCTACAGGATACGGAGTTGTCTATTTTACTGAGAAGATGCTCGAACTTGAAGGTAAAGAGCCGCTTACCGGCAAAATTTGTACAGTCAGCGGTGCCGGGAATGTAGCGCTTCACACTATAGAAAAGCTCCAACAACTTGGAGCAATTCCTGTAACTTGTACAGATTCACAGGGAACTATTTACGATGCCAGAGGAGTAGACTTAGCTCTTTTAAAAGAGTTAAAACTAGAGCGTCGTGTCTCTTTAGAAGAGTATGTTAAAAGTCATCCGGAAGCAAAATATATTCATACGTCGGAATATCCTGAAGGGGCGCATGCTGTATGGGACATTCCTTGCTACGCTGCATTTCCATGTGCAACGCAAAATGAACTCTACGAGAGAGATGCACAAAATCTTATTGAAAACGGTTGTGTAAGTGTTACAGAAGGTGCGAATATGCCATCGACCCCTGAGGCGATAGCACTTTTCTTGTCACACCAAATATGTTTTGCTCCTGCAAAGGCTGCAAATGCAGGCGGTGTTGCTGTCAGTTCTTTTGAAATGAGTCAAAACGCAGCTATGAGTAAATGGTCTTTTGACGAGGTAGATGCGAGACTGAAAGAGACTATGCAACAGATTTGTACAAGAGTTGCCTTGACTGCAAAAGATTACGGTGTTGCCGGTAATTATGTAGACGGCGCAAATATAGCAGGCTTTAAAAAAGTAGCAGATGCCATGATTGCTGAGGGAATTTAAACATTTATGAAAGTATTACTTCTATTTTTACTATTTTTTGGGATTTTTCTTCAAGCAGATGAAAAATATAATCCTTTTATTGTAGAACAAATGTCTTATGTAGAAGCCTTAAATGACGCAAATATAAGCCAGAATAAAATAGAAGATATATTAGAAAAACAAAAAGAGGCTTATGTCGGTGTTTTAGAAAACATTATGTCCAATAAATACTCTTTCATACAAAAAGCAAGCCCTTATGAGTCCAAAATTTTCTCTCTTGAGAGAATCATAAAGATTAATAAAAGAGCCGGAAATACCTATGCTGTTTTAAGAGACGAAGTTCTGATGAAGTCCTACAAACTCTTAGATGCTCAAGAGAAGATGATTAAGGAGATTTTATCATCGCTTGACAATTCAGACAGCGGAACTTTTTCCAAAGAGCTTAACCGGGTAATTACAAAAAATGCTTTACTTGTTGAAGAGTTGTGTGAAGTTGATTATCGGGATATTCTCAGCGACCCTACCATCTCACATCCTCTTCAGCAGGCGCAAGAGAACATAAGAGAGTTTTACACTCTCCTTGATGTCAATTCAGATGTGGTCAATTACGTGTATCTTTTTGAAAAAAGAATGTACAGGCTTAACAAATATGCCAAATACAATCTCATCGGTACTGTCATCAAAATCAACAGTACTGATTTAGCAGCAAAAATTAACCCACTTTTAGAAGAGTATGGGTTGAATGTTGTAAAAATGTCAATTATTTTATTTTTATTTTTTGTCATATATATTCTAAGAAAAATATTTTATATTTTAATAGAGTCTTACCTTATGAAGGCGATTTCATTTAGAAAATACTGTACTTCTGTAATCAACAAAATTCAAAAGCCCATTGATGTTTTGATAATAGTGATAAATATGAATATGATAATGTATGTTTACAGCGATTTTATGACCCATGAAGATGTATCAAAAATTTTTAATGTTACTTATGGAATTTTCATAACTTACATTGCATACAAAATTGCAAATGTTGTAGCAAGCATAAAAATCGAGGAGATAGCAAGCGAGAACAAAAAGATTAAAAATGAGGTGATTAATGTAAGTATTAAAATACTCAATTTTCTTATCTTAATTATCGGTCTGCTGATTCTGCTTCATTTTGCAGGAGTGAATCTTACTGCAATTCTCTCAGGTCTTGGAATCGGCGGTTTGGCTGTAGCCCTTGCCGCGAAAGATTCCCTGGCAAACTTTTTTGGAACACTTTCTATATTGCTCAGTGACGTTTTTTCCCAAGGTGACTGGATTGTCGTTGGGAATCAAGAAGGCGTTGTTGTGGAGATTGGTTTGCGGGTTACGACTATCAGAACTTTTGACAACGCTCTCGTGGCTATACCAAACGCCATTCTTGCAAATCAGGATGTGAAAAACTGGACTAAGAGAATGCTTGGAAGAAGAATAAAAATGAATATTGGCATTAAGTACAGTGCCAAGTCCCAAGACATAAAAAACGCTGTGAATCAAATACGAACGATGCTGCACGCCCACCCGGGAATAACAACTCAGGAGACAGAATATGCCTGTGATATAGGCAAGGGAATGAAACTTGTGTCCATGGATGATTTGCAAGGTGTTAAGAAAGATCTTCTTGTTTATATGGATGAGTTTACATCTTCAAATATAAGCATCTTGGTTTACTGTTTTACAAAGTCAACGAACTGGACTGAGTGGTTAAATGTCAAAGAAGATGTTATGCATCAAATTATGCGTATTTTAGAAGAAAATTCACTTGAATTTGCCCTTCCTGCCATGTCGATTTATCAAGAAGACAAAGCCAAAACGGGTGCTACTTCTTAGGCCTCGCAGATTAAAAAATATTCTGAATACTGCACACTAATCGTAGTTTCAGACTTTTTTGATAAAATCATCACAAATAAATCAATACAAAGAACTTACCTTATGCAGCAAACACAAGCAAGAGCGAACATTTATGCTCTTTTATCTAGAATACTTCTCCAAGAACTCGATCTGAAAACCCTGCAAATCATCAAAAATGATGAGAATATTATGGAGTTTTTTCCTACATTTAAAGAGTGGAACGCAATGAAGGAAACTTCTGATGTAGTTTTACTCGAAGAACATATAAATCCGGATTTTGTAAATCTTTCTCTTTTGCATCTTATTCCTTATGAGACTTTTTACACGCGTGAAGATCAGAAGATTGAAACGGGCGGAGCCAACCCGGTGACAGATATGTACAGCGCGTATGATTTCATGGTCGATTATGAAATTTCCCGTACAATTTCGGCAGACCATATTGGCGTTGAATATGAATTTATGCACCATCTTGCTCAGGCTGAACTCAAAGCGCTACAAGAAGGTGATGTAAACGCAGTCAAAGAGTTACAAGGGATTCAAAAAGAGTTTTTAAATAAACATCTTTTAAACTGGGCTCCGATGTATCTTATTAATATGAAGTATGAGGCAAGAACGCCTTTGTATTATGACGTTGCAGATATGGCTTTGGAGTTTATCTTAAGTGATAACGAATATTTAGTAAAAGAGCTTTTAGTTTAATGTCTCTTATCCACTTAGAAGCTAGCAAATGCGTCCGCTCTTTGAGTGTTGAGAGTGAATGCAATAAATGTGAAGCGGTATGTCCGACTGCAGCAATTGTTGTAGGAACACATCCGCTTCCTGCAATAAATTTTTCCGCATGTGTGAGCTGCGGAGCATGTCACGGTGTTTGTCCTACTGAGGCTCTTGGTTTGGAAAACTTTAACGCAACAGACTTTTTCTTCGATTTTGTAGAGAATGAAAAAGAAAATCTTATCTCTTGCCGTAAAAATATTCCATGTATTTCGGCACTGAGCGTTGAGCATCTTATCTCTATAGCGGTTCTTAAAAAAGAGCTTATTCTTGATATGGGTTATTGCGATGGCTGTGAAATAGCACATACCTGCCATAAGCAGATACTGCAAAACTGTGAAGAGGCTTCGTACCTGCTTGAAGCAATGGAAAATGACTCTGTCATTAAGCTTGAGAATGTTCGTTATGTGGAAGATGTTTCAAACAAGAGTGACAGACGTGACTTTTTGGGTGCGCTCAATCTTAAAAGTGTTGCCAAAGTAAAAAAAAGTTTTGAAGATGAAGTGAAAAAAGCGAGTGATGAACTTATTGAGCATACTTTGCAAAAAGCTGATATTGCACTGCTCAAGCAAAAACGCATACCGCAAAAGAGAAAGATTTTTTTTACGGCTATAAAGAGAGTTCAAACGCCGTCGCAGTTTCACATTGTGGATGCTTCCGAAGTAAGTTTTACTTCACAGAAGATTATGAATGAAGCAGCGTGTACGGCGTGCCAGATGTGCTACCGCGTTTGTCCGACAGGCGCACTGACCTCAGACATTAAAAACTCCAAGATAGATTTTGATCCTTTTTTATGCATTAAGTGTCATATCTGTCATGATGTGTGTGAGCCAAACGCAATCACACTTTCGGGTTCTTACAATGTCAAAGAGTTTTTTGAACCGAGCGTTGTAAATCTCATCTCTTTTAAAGTAAGAAGATGTGATGAGTGTAATGTTATTTTTAGTACAAATACAGGTGAGCGGCTTTGCTACAGATGTAAATGTGAAGAAGAAGAGGCCCGTGAACTTTGGGGCATAACGGAGGATATGTAAAATGATGAACAATGCAAATCAAATATCCCGCAGCACAAAATTGTATGGGTATATAGGAGAATCGGCAGGCTCAAGCAGATTTTCTGCCGTGATAAATAAAATATTTAAAGAAAATGCAGATGATGCGATGATGATTCCCATGAATATACGTGAGGATGATCTCTATTTTACAGTTTCAAATATGAGAGAGTCACATCTCTCAGGTGCGGTTATTTCGAGCGAATATACACAGAGTGTTGTAGAAATATTAGATGAGGCGTCACAGCTTGTTAAACGCAGCGGTATGTGCGACATTATCTATAAAGAAGAGAAAAAACTAAGAGGTGATCTGTTTAGTGTTCGCGCGCTGAGTGAACAACTCAAAGATTTGTTTGCTTCAAAAATAGCCATCATCGGAATAAATCCTTATGCAAAAGCATTTTCATTTTTGGCATGCGGATTTAACGTGAGTTATTTTCATGATAATCTTGAAGATCTGATGGCGTTTACCGAGGACGTTGAAGTAAGAGATGCCGATTTAAACAGGCTGGCTAAAGGCATGAATGTAGATTTGTCCGCTTATGACGCAGTTTTGGATTTTTCAGACATGAACAGTTTAGAAATGATAGAAAAACTGCCAAAACATAATTTTGACATGAAAAACGAGAAACAGTTTTCTGCTCTAAAGCAAAGAGCAAATGAACTAAACGTAAGCTATACAAGCTACGATAAGTTCATAGACAGACTCTGCGAAGCAGGGTATAGAGCAATTAAAAAATAAATAAGGGAATAAAATGAATAGAGAAGATATTAGTGATTTACGTTTAGAATTTGATAAATTTGTCCGAGATAAATGTTCTTTGGAACCAGAAGCCGGTGCGAATGCTCAGAGCAATGAGGAAGAAGATGAATCTGCACCTCAGTTCGTAGATGCTCTTACAACAAAACTTTTAGCACCTGCACATAGCGGCGTGTATCTTTCGCGTTTGGACATCAAAAGAATTGCCGAAGCTATTGATGAGTCTCTGCCGATTAAAGAGCGCATAAAAATGGTACGTTCTCTTTTTAGACATACGACAAAAAAAGAGTATTTAGAGAGAGCATTCGGCGAGATTAACAAGCACATCAATGGACGTATTTTAATTTACGCAGAACTTGGGGAAGCATTTCCTTCGTCCAAAGGTATTTTTGACGCACATATTGGCAAAGCAAAGAAAACTATGAAGATGTTTCAAACAATTATAGAAGATTTTGAAGAGATAGAGCCGACAAGCGACCCCTTGATGATATGAGATAAGTCAGCGACCTTAGAAATTCTTTTCAAATAGAAGATAAGAACGCAACCATTTCTCCCAAATCCGAAAGATTTAGCTAGCTTTAGGGGGTTTGAGGGACAAATTTGTCCCTGCATTTAAATGGACTAGTTCACTTAAATGTTTCATAGTGTCTGGATGTAAAGCCAGCCTTGCCAAAGCGCCGCACTTGTGATTCCTGCGGCAAAACCTGCGATGATATCATCACCCATTACACCGACTCCGCCTTTTGCTTCTCTGTCAATTCTACCGATAATCGAAGGTTTTACGATGTCAAAATATCTAAAGAGTACAAAAGATAAAAGTGATTGGATGAGAAAGCCATTTTCAAGTACTGTAACATCGGATAAACCAACACTCATAGCAGGTGCAACACTCAGGGCAAACCACATGCCGGCTAATTCATCGATAACAATACTTTTATCATCATGAGAGCCCATTTGCTCTTCATATTTATTTATTTGCTTGATAGCGATGATACTGATAAGAGACGTAGCTAAAAAAAGTGTATAAGCATCAAAATAGATAAGTATAAGCATACCAAGGGGCAAAGAAACCAAAGTTCCTACTGTCCCCGGTGCTTTGGGCGCTAAGCCGCTGTAGCCTAGCGTTAAAAAAAATTTGTTCATTTGAGGTTCCTTGGTCTATGTAAGGGATGTTGTTTGGTAAAGTTTCATAAAATCCAGGTAAAAATCTTTTTCTGTATGCTCTTCTAAAAGTCCTCCGGCAGGAAGTAAATCATAGTAAAGCTTTTCTAGATTCTTAAATCTGTTTGGAATGAGCTTCGAGAGAATAAACGCAGAGATTTCTTTTCTGATTAAAACGGCAGGAGGTAGAATCCCAAGTTCTAAAAGTTCTAAAATTGAATCTGCATGATAAGAGATTTGATGGTGTTGCCCGTGTGGACAGCTAGATTTTGAAACTAAAGTTCTGCATTTGTCACAGTAAACGTATTCGCTGGATATTTTAATCTCCATGTCAATGCCCACAACCTTGTCAATAATAGATTTATTGGAGTTACAGTCATAAAACATTCCAAGTCCGGCGTGATTTCTTCCAACGCTCATTCTGTCACAGCCATAGTTGCTTGCAACAATGGCATCAATAATGATTTCATTGTAGCCGGCAAAAATATAACTGTTTTCAAGAGGCACAATAACGACACGACTTTTTGGAAGATAGTTGTTTATGAAAAATTCCAAGGCTTCTTTTCGTATTTCATAACTGAGATTTTCGCTGTTATATGGTTTGAGTAAAAAGATAACAAGCAGGTCAGTTGCATCCAGTGTTTCACGAATGAGACGCTCATGTGCTCTATGTAGAGGGTTGGCAGCCATAAAAAGGGAACTTGTATGTTTAGCGCCAATGAGTTCTTTTGCCTCTTGAATAGCCTTAATATTTTTATTTTCTTCTGGATTATAGAGTGTATATTCACCGCAAATAGCGATTTTGCCAAGTCTTTTTATCGTATTCATAACACCGGGATGACCTAAATCTGCTGTTCCATAGATGTGTTTTGTTCGCTCAGCAGGGTCAATTTCAAAGACTTCGTCTACAATTAAAGAAGCAAAGGGTTCATTGTTACAGAGAATTTCTATCTCTTCACCGGGAACAAGGGATTTTAAGACAGCATGATTCATTTTTCCCGAGGGAGCTAAAATAAATGGAAAGGGAAAAGATTTGCCATCGACTAAAGAGGTCTCAAGCACCACTTTAGATTCTGCTTGTCCCATGAGTTTCGTTACGGGGTACAAAAGACCATTTTTGACAAGCTCTAAAACAGAGGCCGCTTCTTTGTCTATGTAAAGAGTTTTATTTTTTCTTGATGATGTCATACTTCTTTCTTTTTTCCCATAAACTTTTTCTTGAGATTCCAAGTTTTTTTGAAAGTTCCGTGTCCGGATATTTACTTTGGTAATTAAGGACAATATAGCGTACATAATCTTCTATAGGAAGGATATCCCCTTTGTCAAAAACATTATTTTCACTTTTCATCTCTAAAACTTGGTACTCTACATCGTCAATTTTATCACTGCTTGTAACAATAACTTTTTTGTTAGAAATTAAATCACAAAATGACTTTTTATCACTCTTTTTGAGAACTTGATAGTCGATAATGTAAATAATAGTGTTTTGAGGGAGTGAATCTATTTCACTCATCGCCTTAGGATCACTGAGGCTTACAAAATGTATAGGCTTGTTTTTTTTCTGCGCATAGTTAAAAGCAAAAGCATCTGCATATTTTTGGAAGCTGGTTGAAATAAAAAGAGGAAGTTCCATATGCTCACTCGCATGTTCGTTTGGAACACTTGAAAAGGAGTGATTGAGATACTTTTCATAGGCTGCGTTTCTTCTTTTGAGTTTTTCATAATCCTGATAATGATCTATTTTTCTAATGAGTTCTTCTATCATAAAAGGTTTGAGTATGTAATCCTTTGCGCCGGCACTGAGTGGCTTTGAAACAGTATCGTTACTAATGTAAGAGACCATAAGAATAACAATAGACTTTTTAAAAGTATCGATAATCGGAGTGAAGTCTTGCCCGTTTATATTTGTCGAGAGTAAGACCACATCATAGTTTGTACCTTTTATAGCATCTTTTGTAGATGTACACATTTCACATGCGTGACCAAGCTCTCCAAGTTTTGTAGCTATGCTTTGTGCTAAATAAACTTCATTTTCTATAATTAATATTTTCATCATACCCCTTTATTTTGTCCAATCAAAATATTTTAAATTAGCGTTGGCTATGACGCCAACTCCTTCACCTCTACCTATAAATCCAAGCTTTTCGGTAGTTGTGGCCTTTATGTTTACTCTTGAAGCATCTATCTCCAGGATTTGGGCTAAAACGTGTCTTATCTCTAGTTTATAAACTCCAAGTCTTGGTTTTTCTGCGGCTATAGTCAAATCAACATTAACAATCATAAAGCCGAAATTATAAATTTTTTCTACAACTCTCTTGAGTAGTATTTTTGAATCAATACCTTTATAGGCCTTGTCATTATCCGGAAACATCATACCTATATCTCCCATACCGGCAGCACCTAAAAGAGCATCTATAAGAGCATGAATAGCTACATCCCCATCGCTATGCGCTTTAAACCCATAGTCAGATTCTATTTTTACGCCGCCAAGAAACATTTCACCTTTGTCATCAAAAGCATGAACATCAAAGCCGTTGCCGCTGAGTATATCAGCTGAAGGAGCGCTCAGGCACGGTATCTTTTTTAAATCATGAATATAAGTGATTTTATGAGCTGCTTCATCTCCTTCAATAAATTCTCTTGAACCTCCGGCAGCTACTATTGCACTGCTTTCATCGGTGTATTCCAGGTCAGATTCAAGAGCTTTTTTTAAAATAGAAGTGCGCGAGAGTTGCGGTGTTTGAATGAGTTTGACTTGATTTCTATCGATGGTCTCATTGTGGTATACAATTGTGTCTGAAGCCTTGAGATAAGGAACGATACAGTCTGCGGATTTTTTTTTGGAAATAATTGAGTGGAGAAACGTTTCACTGATGCAGGCTCTTGCTATATCACTCACTAATACATATTTAGTATCGACCTCTTTCATAGCATTTTTCAGAGAACCTTGTCTTGTCTCTGCGCCTGCAACAAAGGTGTAGTTTGCATACTGTTGCATAAACGCCAAATCATCTAAAGCGGAGGTGATAATAATTTTTTTAAAGAGATTGGTATTTTCAAGCTTCTGTGCTACAAATTGCCACAAAGGTTTTTGCTCAATTCTCAGCCATTGCTTTTTTACTTTTAGCCCAAAACGGCTAGAAGTACCTGCTGCAAGTAAAACGAGTGTAATGTCAGACAATGATACTCCTGCCTAAAAATGTGTTACGAAATTATACATAAAAAACCTGTTTTTATCTTGAAAACGCAATGTAAGTGAGACTTGTATTTAAGAGTTTACTGTTTTATTAATCTTTTACTCTGATGTGAAAAGCTTTAGGGGTTGAGAGGGGATATTTATGCCTTTAGAACTAAAAATGGTTTTGCTCATTTTAGTGTTTATCGGCAGTATATAAAATATAAAGTCAGTTACTTGGCTTAATGCTACTTTAACTTTATTTGACTATATTTCCATCATATACAAAAAGAGTAAGAATATATTATTTTAGGAGAAAACTATGAGATCTTCATGGGTAAAAGAACGTGAAAACGATCCCGTTAGAACACAGATGTACTATGCAAAACAGGGCATAATTACGCAAGAGATGGAGTATGTTGCAAAAATTGAAGAGTTATCTCCTGAGCTTGTAAGAAGTGAGATAGCACGCGGAAGAATGATTATACCTGCAAATATAAATCACGAATCTTTAGAGCCAATGGCAATAGGAATAGCTGCAAAATGTAAAATAAACGCAAATATCGGTTCTTCTGCAATAGCTTCAGATGTTCAGGGTGAAGTTGAAAAAATGCAAGTGTCTCAGCACTATAAAGCTGACACTGCAATGGATCTTTCAACTGGCGGCGATTTGGATGAGATTCGTAAGGCGGTAATTGGTGCTTCTCGTATTCCTATTGGAACGGTGCCAATTTATCAGATTCTTCACGATGTTGGAAACAAGATAGAAGATTTAAGCATAGAAGTTATGCTTGAAGTTCTTGAGCGTCAGGCAAAACAAGGGGTTTCTTACTTTACGATTCACGCCGGTTTCCTACTTGAGACAATGCCAAAAGTTGCAAAACGCAAGATGGGTATTGTTTCTCGCGGCGGTTCATTAATGGCTGCATGGATGATGCATTATCATAGAGAAAATCCTTTCTTTACTGCGTTTGATGAGATTTTAGATATTTGTGCAAAATATGATGTATCTCTTTCTCTTGGCGATTCTCTTCGTCCTGGATGTCTGGCAGATGCTTCAGATGATGCACAGCTTGGAGAGTTAAAAATCTTAGGCGAGCTTACGCTCCGAGCTTGGGAAAAAAATGTTCAGGTAATGATTGAAGGTCCGGGACACGTGCCAATTAATCAGATTGAACGAAATATGAAAATTCAGCGTGAACTTTGTCATGAGGCTCCTTTTTACATTTTAGGGCCGCTTGTTACGGATATTGCAGCTGGATATGACCATATTTCTTCAGCAATAGGTGCTGCAGTCGGCGGATGGCATGGAGCAAGTATGCTTTGTTATGTTACACCAAAAGAGCACTTAGGCCTTCCAAACGCAGATGATGTGCGTGAAGGTATCATTGCTTACAAAATTGCGGCCCATGCGGCAGATATTGCACGTGGACGTAAAGGTGCGAGAGATATTGATGATGCTATGAGTGATGCTAGATATGCTTTTGACTGGGAAAAACAGTTTGAACTGGCACTTGATGGCGAGAGAGCGCGTGAGTATCATGATGAAACACTACCTCAGGATGTATTTAAAGAGGCAGAATTTTGTTCTATGTGCGGACCGAAATTCTGTTCATACAAAATAACGCAAGAGATTATGGATAATCCTGAAATGATTGCTCAGATTGCTGAAGATGCAAGAATAGCCGAAGAAATAAGACAAGAAAAACTTAAAGAAGCAATCTAAAAATAACTTTAAAAATAAGATTTATTAAATAAGACAAAATTTGTCTTATTTAAATCTGCTATAGTTCAAAATATTAAATAAAATAAATGAGAAGGAATAATTTAATGACTGAAGAAATCGTAAAATCAGCACTGAAACAAGTTATGTATCCAGGTTTTACAAAAGATATCGTAACTTTTGGATTTGTCAACAATATAGTAATCAATGGAAATGATGTAAGTTTTACAGTTGAGATCACATCGAGTGCTCCCGAAGTTGCACAACAAATTAAAGATGATGCAACTGCAGAGCTTAAAGCTGTAGGTGCGGTAAATGTATCTTGCCAAATAAACGCTCCAAAAATGCCAAAAGAGAGTTCATCAAAGGGCAAAAACATTGCTCCGCAAGTGAAAAACTTCTTAATGGTAAGTTCGGGCAAAGGTGGGGTTGGTAAATCAACTACATCAGTAAATATAGCGATAGCCCTTGCTGCTCAAGGCAAAAAAGTAGGTCTTTTGGACGCTGACATTTATGGTCCAAATATTCCTCGTATGATGGGTATTGCTGATATTAAGCCTGAAGTAAACGGCAACAAAGTTCTTCCAATCAAAGCATACGGAATTGAAGTTATGTCAATGGGTTCATTAATGGAACCGGGTCAATCGTTAATCTGGCGTGGAGCTATGATTATGAAAGCAATCGAGCAATTTTTAAGAGACATCTTATGGTCTGAGCTTGATGTTTTGGTTATCGATATGCCTCCGGGAACAGGTGACGCTCAGCTTACTCTTGCTCAAAGTGTTCCTGTAACTGCAGGCCTTACTGTAACTACTCCTCAGGGTGTTTCTCTTGATGATTCAAGACGTTCACTTGATATGTTTAGAAAACTGCACATTCCAATTGCGGGTATTATTGAAAATATGAGCGGATTTATTGCTCCGGATACCGGAGTTGAGTATGACATTTTTGGTAAAGGAACTACTCAGCCGATGGCAGACGAGTTCGATACAAAAATTATTGCAGAAATTCCAATTGAGCCAAGCATTAGAACTGGTGGAGATGAAGGAAAACCGATTACTTTTGTGAATCCTACTTCTGAATCTGCTAAACGCTACCATGCAGCTGCGGCGTCAATTTGGGCATTGATTGAAGAGATTAATGCAAACGGCGGGGTTGATAACCAAGCTGTTCAGCCAACAACACCTCCAGGTGTAAGTGCATGTTCAACTCCAAAACCACAAGCTGCTCCAGCACCAAAAAGTGATGAGAGTTGTGGTACAGGATGTGGTTGTCACTAAGTGACTCCCGCATCAAGCTTCTTCTTTTTCTTCGCTTCTTTTATTTGAATTTCTTCTTATTGAAACACTTTTAATTTTTTAATGAATTGCTTCGAGTGAGCAAACGCAACCCTGCGTTTGCCTTGGAGATTTATCTGAGGTTGCTGTTATCTGACATTTCAGCGCTATAAGTAACGATTTTATTTCTGCCTGTCGTTTTTGCTACATAAAGAGCCGTATCTGCAAACTTAATACATTTCCAGATGGTATCTGCGTCGGTTGGAAATTTAGAAATACCGATACTCATTGTTTTTTGCATCGTCTCTCCGTTGCCTACCTCAAAGATGATATTTGCAAAGGCAGAATGAATTTTCTGAGCGACATTGAAAGTTCCCTCCTCGCTTGCATTGTAAAGTAAAACAACAAACTCTTCTCCTCCATAACGTATAGCCAAATCAGACTCACGGATAGACTCTTGGAGTACTTTTCCGATTTCGACAATAACTCTATCTCCGACATCATGGCCGTAGGTGTCGTTTACTTTTTTAAAGTAATCAACATCGAGCATTAAAACACTATACATCTCGCTAGAACGTTTTGCCTGGTTCATAAACTGGTCAATGAACTCTTCTAAAAATCTTCTGTTGTAGAGTCCTGTCATTCCGTCTTTCAAAGAAGTCTCACGAAGTTTATCCATGAGTATTCTGCTTTCAATAACCGGCTTAGCAGCTTCAAGATAATTTTTGATGCTAGGAATTTGAGAATTTATTTTATTGATGTCTTTTTCATCTTTAGCTGTAATAGAAATAATTAAAGAGTTGTCAGTATTTACTGTAAATGGAAGACAAATATATTTTAAGTCCTGCGCATTACAAGTTTTACAAAGGTCAATGAACTCCGTAGAAATGACGTCTGTTTTTGTTCTGTGTGCTCGGCATAGATTTGAGTCATCATTAACACTATCAAAACAGATACTCTCATCGTGCGATATATAGATAAGTTTTCTAAATCCGGTAACATTGTTTACCTCATAAAGGGCAAAATGCGCAATATTGTATTTTGTTCTTAGAATGTCTGTAATTCTACCGTACACTACTGTTTTTGAAGCGTCAATTTCTATAGTTTTTTTGAACTTGTAAATATCAGAGAGTTCTCCGATAATCATTTTTGCTTCATACAAAGGGTCTGAGGAGGAGACGCAACCTTGAGGAATAAAGGTTCCCAAATTATATTTAATATCTCCAAAAGTACTTTGCATTTTTCTAAAGAGGGTGTTTATCTGGTTAACAATATCTTTTCCGTCTCCAGATACGGTAGTAGTGAATTCATGAGTAAAATCTCCGCTGTATGCTTTTGTGATACCATTTTGAAGATTTTGAAAAAGTTTCATATATGGAGTTACATAATAATTAATGAGATACAGAGCAATAATTATAAATAGAAGATTAATGCCTAGGATTTTAAGGATAGTGAACATACCGCTATTTCTCATGTTTGTTATGTTAAACTCCATGCTTACTGCGCCAAGGACGTCATTATGTTTGACATCGTGACAACTCATACAGTTTGGTCTGTTGGCGACCATCTCAGCGATATACGGAATAGTAACACGTAATAAGATCTTATCGGCATGCTCTGTTATAGTCTGCACTGTTTCTCCAGTGCGTAAAACCTCTTTATCAATAGCATCTCTTACCAATTCATTGGGGATACCACCGCCAAACTGTTTTGTTACATGTTCTGACCTTACTATCCAGAGAGCCTGTACTCCTTCATTCTGAGATATTTGGCCTAAAAAGTAATCACGTTTGTCCATCATACCGTTTACCATATGTGCAGTAAGACCGTCTTTAACTAAGCTTGCTGTCATTTTTGCTTTTTCGGTAGCACTGTTAATGCTGTAGTCTCTGAAATTCAATGAGACATTTATGATGGTTGCAATGCCCAGCCCAAGGAGCATCAAAGCTACTATGAGTAAAAGTTTATTTTTTGTTTGCATATTCCCTCTATTTTTTATTAAAAATTTTGGCTTATAGTAGCCAAGTAAAAGTTAATTCTATGTGAAATTAGAAAAACTTATTCTACAGTCACACTTTTGGCTAAATTTCTTGGCATATCAACATCATTACCGAGTCTAACTGATATCTCAAGAGAAAGAAGTTGCAGTACTACCATCATTTCAAAAAATTCCAACATATAATCTCTGCAAGAATTGATAGGGATGAAATCGTCCGCTTTGTCGAACTCCAAGGCACTGATGGCACAGATAGTAGAGTCTCTTGCACTGAGCTCTTCGACATTGCTTTTTACCTTGTCATATAATAAATGTTGAGGAAGCAGGGCAATAGTAAAAAGCTCAGGATCTGCCAGAGCGATTGGACCATGTTTCATCTCTCCGGAAGGATAGCCCTCAGCATGAAGATAGGAAATCTCTTTGAGTTTTAGAGCGCCTTCAAGTGCAAGAGGATAAAAAACATCGCGTCCTATAAAAAAGAAACCATGTCCGTGGAGATAGCGTTTAGATAATCTTTTAATACGTTCATGTAAGTCATCGCTTACTTTTAAACTCAGAGGAACTTCGCGCATAAGAGAAATTTGTTTTGCTATTTCTTGTGAGCTAAGAGCATTTTTGATTTTTGCAACATACATACTGAGCATCCAGAAAACCATTACTTGCGTAGCGAATGCTTTTGTTGAAGCGACACCTTTTTCAACTCCTGCACGGGTAAGTATGCAGGCGTCAGCTAAGCGTACCATAGAGGAGTTGTCCACATTACAGATAACTAAAGTTTTGAGTCCCGCAGCTTTTGCCATTTTGAGCGTTTCAAGAGTATCTGCAGTCTCACCGCTTTGAGAGATAACCACAAATAATGTATCTTTACTCATAATAGGTTCACGGTATCTAAATTCGCTCGCGACTTCTACGGAAGTCTTTATCTTTGCATAGCGTTCAAAAAGATATGTAGCGCTCAGAGCTGAGTGGTATGATGTTCCGCAGGCACAAAGTTTTATTTCGTTAATGCCATCAAACAAAGAACTATCGAGCTCATCAAAAAGAATTTCTTCTTCGCCAAGTCTTCCTAAAAGTGTATCTGTAACAACATCGCTTTGTTCATAAATCTCTTTTTCCATAAAAAATCTAAACCCGTTTTTTTGGGCAGAGAGTTTGTTTTGAGAGAGTTTTGTAAAATGAGGATTTTTTTTGTTTGCGTTTTTGTCGAAAATGACAATTTCTTTTGGAGAAACGTATCCGTAATCTCCGTCTTCAAAATAGTTTACCTCAGTACAGTGACCAATCAGCGGAGTGTCTGAAGATGCAAAATATTTGTCATTTTCTTTGTCTATTCCAACAAGCATAGGAGAGCCTTGTTTTGCGAAGAATATAGTCTCATCTTCGCTTTTAGTCACAAGTAAAATTGCGTATGCTCCATGAAGCTGTGAGATAGTTTGCGAAAATGCCTCCAGCGGAGTTTTAGCTGATTTGAGGTTTCTCTCAAAAAGGTGTACAATGACTTCCGTATCTGTTTGACTTAAAAAGACAACACCCTCGTGAGTAAGCTCTTTTTTAAGGACTGCATAATTTTCAATAATACCGTTATGAACAACATAAGAACTCTCACCCAAATGCGGGTGTGCATTGAGCTCTGTCGGTTTACCATGTGTTGCCCAGCGTGTGTGGCCGATGCCCACGGCAAAATTCTCTGTAATAAAATCTTTTGTTTTTTCTTCAAGATTGACGAGTTTGCCGACCGCTTTATAGCTGTCGAAAGTGTTATTTTGCAAAACAGCGATACCCGCAGAATCATAACCGCGGTATTCAAGTTCTTTTAAGCCTTCAAGTAAAATTTCTTTTGTATTTTTTTTGCCTATATAGCCAACTATTCCGCACATATGCAGCCTTTTGTTATTATTTTATTTTGTGAGTAGTGCATAAATTTTGTCTGTATTATTACATATATCGTTTTGTTTTTCCATTAAAAAGGTATCTTTTACCTTATGTTTCGTACTGTGAATTTTTGCAGTCACGATATTAATATGCAACTTCTCAAAACAGCTCATAATGTATGCTAAAAGTCCTCTTTGGTTACTTGTTTGAACACTTATCTCTGCATGTGTTAGCGAGTGTTCACAATCAATGCTGACTTGTTCTTTTTTGATTGTAATATCAAGATTTTGCACTTCTCTTTGCATATCAAAAGAGTTGGCAATAATCTGCTCGACATCAGCGAGTTCTTCCTCGGTAATATTTTTTATGAACTCTATTCTAAAATATTTAACATCATCAAAAAGGGTCAAAATTTCCATAGAACCTACATCAAGACGACTGAGACTTGCCAAAAGATAACTGATGTTAAGCGGTATTTTTCTAAATATTTCTATAGTTAAAAAGGTTTTATGTTTAATGTTGAAACTATAGTCTTTAATCTCTTTTGCCTGAAGAGCAATGGAGATGATGTCTTCTATTGTATGAGAGAAAAAGAAAAGATTCGATTCAATTCTCAGTATCTTTTTTTGCAGCAGAAGAGGCAGCTCTTTAAAGGCAGAACTGTTTACAAGTTTTTTCTCTATATTGAGTCTTTTACTTGCATCTGTAATTCTGTTGGCGTTTTCGGAAACTTCAAGAGCACTTTTATATAAATCTAAGAGAAGTTTTGAGTTAAAAGAGTTATAGGTATCGCCGCCAACGCCGTTAATATCTGCGTAAGTTAAAATATAAAGAAGTTTAAGATTTTTTGTATTTTGTACATAGGACATAAATTTATAGAGTGTTTTTTCATTATGAATATTTTCTTTAAACGCAATACTGCTCATAAGAATATGGTGACGTACGAGCAGAGCAGTTCTATTGACAGACTCTTCACTGAGCCCCAGACGTTTTGCTAAAGGTACGATGAGTTTGGCACCGACTTCACTATGGTCTTGTTTTCTTCCTTTTCCAGTGTCGTGGAAGAGAACCGCTATTTTTAAAAGAAGTTTCTCCTCATCGCTGAGTTCTTCATAAAGATTTTTAATGAAATCATTTTCTATATTTTCAAGATATTTTACACAATTGATTGAATGAATATCTACGGGAAAATGATGATAGCCGTCAAATTGAGGCAGATGCATCACTTTTTTAAAATTCAGAAAAAGTTTATCTAAAATTCCGGCATCATAAAAAAGTTTTAAAAAGCAGTGCATATGGCGTTTTTTCAGAAGTTCCTTAAGCAGAGAATATGTTTTTTTACTCAGTGGAGTTGAGATTTTTGCATACGTGAACTGGTTTAAAAAACCTGCATCAAACTGGTAAGGTTTATCTTTAAGCCTAACGAGCATCTCAAGCAGCGTATTAATTGGTTTGAATTTTAGTTTGTAAGAAGCAAGAAGTCTGTCTTCTAAAAGATAAAAACCTTTCTCTAAGCGGTTATGTCGAAGTTTTGAAATAAGAGAACCGTCTACTATATAAGCGCGTACCATTTTTTTTGTAAAAATTTGGCTGAAGTTACTGATACGCCATTGGGCTTGAAGAACCTTACTTACCATTTTTCTCTGATCGGAAAAACCAAGAATATGACTGACTTCGGGTATGTGTTCTAAAAGAAGTCTGTCCTCTTGTTTATTAGTCACGAGATGCAAAGCGCTTCTGACACGAAATAGAAGTTCCAATGCAACCCGGTACTCTTTGTACTCCTCATCACTAAATAAAATGCCGCTCATTTCTCTGAGATTTGTAATGCCGTAAATCGTCTGAGCTAACCAAAACAAAAGCTGTGTATCTCGAAGCCCGCCAACACTCTCTTTTATATTTGGCTGCATTGAAGGAGGATTTTTCTTTCTTCTGAGTTGCGCTTCTTCTATTTTTGCCAAAATAAACTCTTTTGGTTCATAGAGTCTAATGCGGTTAAGTTCTCTGAGTGTTGCATGCCAGGTGAAAGTTGAACCTGTAATAAAACGCGATTCCATAAGTGACGTTCTTATGGTGATATCTTCAGTGCTTGCTTTAAAAAGGTCATTGACTTTATGGACTCTATGTCCAAGTTTGAGTCCTGCATCAAGAGCCATATAAAAAAGTTTTTCTATGATAAGTTGGGTGTTATACCCGTCTGTATCTTCATAGACAATAAGCAAGTCTATGTCGCTGTGCACACACAGTTGCTCTCTTCCATAACTTCCAAGCGCGACAATTGCTATTGGAATGGAACTACGCATGGGCATATAATTTCCAAAGGCTCGCCTGAGTACTGTTTTATACATAAGCTCTATAATAGAGTCGAGTTTTTTTGTATGTTTCACCAAAAAATCTTTACCTTGGGAACTTTGGAAAAGTTGTGGCAGGGATGACTTGTACTCAGCTATATACTCTTTAAAGAGTTTGGAAAGTTCAAAATCAGAACCGTTTTTTTCTATAATATTTTCTAATTGAAGTAATAAATCCATTGTAATACTTTTAAATAATTTTACTTATTATAGTGTAGTTGTTTTAATTTGATATAATCTCTGAGCTGAAAAAGTGAACAAATATAGGAAATAGTTATGACAATTACAAAAAGAGTGACCTTTATTGCCAAAGAAGGGTGTGAAGAGAAGATGAAAGAACTTCTGAGTGCTATGGTAATTCCGAGTAAAGCAGAGGATGGAATTTTGTTTTATGAAATATTTCAATATGAAAATAATAGAAGAAAATTTATGGCAGTTGAAACTTGGAGAGATGAGGCTGCACTTGATGGGCACAAAGCCTCAGAACATTATAAAATTTATAAATCAAGTTACGAACCGTTTTGCGAGAACAAATATACAGACGAATTAGAAGTATTAGGATAAAAAATGAAAAATTTATACAATGAAAATGAAGCAAAAAATTTGACAAGTGATTTGGATTTAAGAGTATATACTTCAAATCTTTTGGGTCAGAATGATGAGTTAGTCTTACATGGCGGCGGCAATACTTCCGTTAAAACAAAAATAGACGGCGAAGATGTGCTGTTAGTCAAAGGAAGCGGTTGGGATTTGGTGAGCATTGAAGCTGAAGGCTTTGCCGGGGTAAAAATGAACGCTCTTTTGGAGATGGCAAAACTCTCAGAACTAAGTGATAGCGATATGGTGAGTGGACAAAAAGCTGCAATGATAAATAAATCGGCTCCAAACCCTTCTGTAGAAGCAATTTTACATGCAATCATTCCCTATAAGTTTGTAGACCACACACATGCAGATGCTGTTGTAACTATCTCAAACGCAGTGAACGGCGAAGAAAATATTAAAAAAATCTTTCCTAATTTTTTGATTGTTCCTTATGTAATGCCGGGTTTTGTGTTGGCACATACAGTTTACGAGATGACACAAGGGCTTGATTGGAAAAGTATTGAAGGAATTATTTTACATAATCACGGAATCTTTACTTTTGCAAATGATGCTAAAACTTCGTATGACAAAATGATAAACGCAGTGACTAAAGCGGAAGAGTTTTTAGAACAAAACGCGAAAATAAACTTAGAACATGTCCTTGTGAGAAGTGATTGTGATGTTTTGAAAATTCAGAAATTTTTCTCTGCACAAAAAGGGTACGAAGTCTCGGTCGTTATTAATCAATCTCCTTTGGCAAAATTTTACGCTTCACAAGAGAATTTGCGAGAAATTGCGAGTCGCGGCGTTTTAACGCCTGAACATATCATTAGAACAAAACGTTTACCTCTAATAATGGAAGATACAAATCTCGAAAAGGGTGTGAATGATTACCGTGAGGCATATATTGAGTATTTCAACAGATATGCTAAAGATGAAATCTGTTTAAATCCAACGCCTAATTACATGATTATTAAAAACGCAGCGGTTATCTCTTTTGGGAAAAATAAAAAAGAAGCGCAGATTGTTAATGACATTGTAGAACATACAATGCTAGCCGTTCTTCGTGCAGATAAGCTTGGCGGCTATAAAAGCATAAGCGAGAAAGATAGTTTTGCAATGGAATACTGGGAACTAGAACAAGCAAAGCTCAAGAGTTAAATATGTCGTATTTGATGGCTATTGACGCCGGAACAGGAAGTGTTCGGGCAGTTGTTTTTGATACAAAAGGCAATCAGCTTGGAGTTTCTCAGCATGAGTGGACGCATTTGGAAGAAGATGGCGTACCAAACAGCATGTCTTTTGATTGTGAAAAAAATTGGCCGCTTGTATGTAACTGTATACAAAACGCCGTTGCAGACGCAGGAATAAACGCAGCAGATATTTTAGCTTTGAGTGCTACAAGCATGCGTGAGGGGATAGTTGTTTATGATAAGGCGGGCAAAGAACTTTGGGCGGTTGCGAATGTCGACGCACGCGCAGACAAAGAGGTGCGTTTTCTTCAGGAGAGCTTTGTAGGAATGGAAGAAGAGTTTTATGCGCTTTCCGGTCAGACCTTTGCTCTTGGCGCTTTGCCGCGTTTGATGTGGCTTAAAAATAACAGACCTGAGTTGTATGAAAAAGCCGCCAATGTCTCTATGATAGGCGACTGGATTCTTGCAAAACTCTCCGGTGTGATTGCCACAGACCCAAGTAACGGCGGAACAACAGGGATATTTTCTCTGCAAAAACGCGACTGGGTCTCTGCGATGGCTCAGCGAGTCGGACTCAAAGATGACATTTTTCCAAAAGTTTTGGAAGTTGGAATGCTGATGGGAAATGTTACTAAAGAAGCCGCAACTGCAGCAGGACTCTCTAGCAATACAAAAGTTGTAATGGGCGGAGGTGATGTTCAGTTAGGCTCCGCAGGTCTGGGGGTTGTTGAAGCGGGACAGGTTGCGGTTTTGGGCGGTTCATTTTGGCAACAGGTTGTCAATATTTCAAGCCAAACGCGTACGCCAAAAGATATGTCTATCCGTGTCAATCCGCATGTCGTGGACGGACTCTCTCAGGCTGAGGGCATTACCTTTTTTAGCGGACTCATTATGCGCTGGTTTAGAGACGCGTTTTGCGAGTTGGAAAAACTCGAAGCGCAAAAACGCGGTATTGATGTTTACACTGTTTTAGAAGAAAAAGCTTCAGAAATTCCAGCCGGTTCATATGAAATTCTGCCAATTTTTTCAGACAGCATGAAGTATGCAAAATGGTATCACGCAGCACCGAGTTTTTTAAATTTATCACTCGATGCAAGCAAGTGCAACAGAGCGTCGATGTTTCGAAGTCTGCAGGAAAACGCAGCTATAGTATCAAGTATAAATCTCGATAGAATCAAAGAGTTCAGCGGTATTGAGATAGATGAAATTGTCTTTGCAGGCGGTGCAAGCAAGGGTTTCTTATGGCCTCAGATACTTGCAGATGTGACAGGTTACAGAGTCAAAATACCAAAAGTAAGTGAGGCGACAGCTCTTGGCGGAGCAATGGCTGCAGGAGTTGGCTGTGGGGTTTATTTAGACATGGTAAACGCAGCGAAAGAGCTTGTTGTTTGGGATAAAACGTATGAGCCAAACGCAAAAAATAAAAAAGTTTACGACGAGATTAAAATAAAATGGTGTAAAGCCTATGAAGCCCAGCTAAAGTTAGTAGATGATAATATCACGACTTCAATGTGGAAAGCACCAGGATTATAAGGTTAACAACAAATATGAAAATTGAAAATAGAATAAATTTTGAAGACGCTCTCGCCCTCTATGACATGGACTTTTTTGAACTCGGTGATTTAGCCGATAAAAAGCGTCAGGAACTTCACGGAAAGAAAACTTACTTTAATATCAACCGTCATATTAATCCGACAAATGTCTGTGCAGATGTCTGTAAATTCTGTGCGTATTCAGCAACGAGAAAAAATCCAAACCAGTACACTATGAGTCATGATGATATACTAAAAATTGTGGCGGAAGTAGATAGTCACGGGGCGAAAGAAGTGCATATAGTTTCTGCACATAATCCAAATGTGACACTTGATTGGTATCTTGGAATTTTCAAAAAGATTAAAACGCAGTACCCGCATTTGCATGTAAAAGCGCTGACTGCCGCAGAAGTTGACTTTTTATCACGCCATCACGGTTTAACATATGATGAAGTTTTAGACCTGATGGTTGAAAACGGTGTAGACTCTATGCCGGGCGGCGGTGCTGAGATTTTTGATGAGACAGTGCGTGATTATATCTGTAAGGGCAAAGTAACTTCAGACCAGTGGTTTGAGATTCACAGAAAATGGCATGAACGCGGGAAGAAATCTAATGTGACAATGCTTTTTGGTCATGTCGAGTCACGTGCGCATCGTATTGACCATATGATGAGAATTCGTGAATTGCAGGACATTACAGGCGGATTTAACTGTTTTATTCCTCTTGTCTACCAGACGGAAAATAATTACCTGAAAATTGAAGCACCGATTACGGCAAATGAGATTTTAAAAACTATGGCAATCGCGCGATTAGTTTTAGATAACGTAGCCAATCTAAAAGCGTATTGGGTGACTTCTACGGTAAATTTAGCTCTGGTTGCTCAAGAGTTTGGGGCAAATGATTTAGACGGAACCATAGAAAAAGAGTCTATTAACTCGGCAGCAGGGGCAAAAAGTGCTAACGGTGTTGTTTTGGAAGATTTTACGGCGCTTATACGAAACAGCGGGTTTATTCCGGTTGAGAGAGACAGCGTCTACAACGAAATAAAAGTCTGGTGAACTGAGTGAAAATATCGGTTGTTATTCCCACATACAACCGATATGCAGTCCTAAAAAGAGCACTTACTTCCGTTTTTGCTCAGACACATCTTCCTTATGAAGTCCTCGTCATAGATGATGGCTCCAGCGATGAAACGCAACTAATTCTTCAAGATTTTCCCCAAATACAATATTTTTACCAACAAAACGCAGGCGTATCGGCTGCAAGAAATCTGGGTATAAAAAACGCAAGCTGCGAGTGGATTGCATTTTTAGATTCTGATGATGTCTGGCATAAGCATAAACTTCAAGAACAAGCCGCGTTTCATAGGCAAAACTCTAAAATTTTAATGAGTTATACGGATGAGTCGTGGATACGTAATGGCGTTGAAGTAAAAATGCCCAAGAAATTTAAAAAATTTGGCGGAGAGATATTTCAAGAGTGCTTGTCGCACTGTATTATTGCTCCCTCATCTGCGTTGCTTCATAAAGATTTACTAAACGCAGTCGGTGATTTTGATGAGAATTTGGAAGTCTGTGAAGATTATGACTTGTGGCTTCGGATTGCACAAACATACAAAATAGGTCTGGTGGATAAAAAACTCATAATCAAATATGGGGGAGATACGGATCAGTTGAGCGTAAAGCATTGGGGAATGGACAGATTTCGAGTAAGAGCTTTGGAAAAACTTCTGCTCAAAGAGAGTGAATACAATCAACTTGTTCGTAAAGAGCTTCTTTTAAAGTATGTCCTACTTCTTAAAGGTGCACTCAAATATGATAGAATAGCAGAGATTAATACGTATCGGGAAAAAATCAACACTCATCAAAAGGGAACCCTTGACATCACTTACTAAAGAGACAAAACTTACACTGCTTTACATCTTTATTGCATTTTCATTTTCTGTAGCACTCAGACTCATATGGACCTACCAATTTGGCGGTTATGAAGCTTTTAAATTTAATGGCCAGTTTATGATTAATACGAATGACGGTTATTTTTGGGCAGAGGGTGCGAGAGATATACTCAGCGGAATTTCCCAGCCAAATGATCTTTCACCGACAACAGAGGCTGCGTCGCAATTGACTGCGTTTTTTGCGAAAATCTTGCCTATTTCTTTTGAAAGCCTGATATTGTATATGCCGGTATTTCTAAGTTCGCTTGTTGTTGTGCCTATAATTCTTATAGCAAGAGGTATCAATAATTTAGAGATGGGGCTTATTGCGGCACTTTTAGCAAGTATTGCCTGGAGTTATTATAATAGAACCATGGTTGGTTACTATGATACAGATATGCTCAACATTGTATTGCCGATGTTTTTACTTTGGACTATTATCTGGGCTATTCAAACTAAAGAGGAAAAATATCTCCTTCTTGCAGCTCTTGATATTGTAATTTACAGATGGTGGTATCCGCAAAGCTACTCACTTGAGTTCTCATTTTTTGGACTAATCCTTGCATATACTCTCATTTTTGATAGAAAAAATGTATACAACTATAAACTTCTCGCCATTATGATGTTTGCAATGATAAATGTGGACGGAATGATTAGGCTTCCGATTGTCGTTGCTCTTTATCTTGCGTTTAAACAGGTAAAACTGGACAAATATGTTTACGTTATTTTAGGGATCTCTGCAATAACATTTTTTTCAACCGGAGGGTTGGAACCTATTTGGTTAAGATTAAAACTTTATGTCTTTAAAGACGCCTTGGTTGTTGGAGAACAGGGGCTCAATCTTCATTTCTTTTCAGTTATGCAAACAGTTCGTGAAGCGGGGCAAATTCCATTTTCTGAGTTTGCAAACCGTATAAGCGGACATGTGATTACATTTGTTCTGTCTGTTGTGGGTTTTATTTATTTGGCGTACAGACACAAGATTATGCTGTTTGCCCTACCAATGATTGGACTTGGCTTTTTGGCAAGTGTCGGAGGATTGCGTTTTACGATTTATGCTGTTCCTGTTTTAGCTTTTGGTGTTGCGTTTTTAATTACTGAGTTAGCAACACATATGCCAACGCAAAAACTAAAAGTCTTAAGTATGTTTGCGTTTACATTGGCAATTTTATACCCAAACTATAAACATATTGAGGGATATAAAGTTCCTACAGTCATGAATGCCGATGAGGTGAAAGTTTTAGACAGCCTCAAAACAATTGCCCATAGAGAAGATTATGTGGTGGCCTGGTGGGATTATGGTTATCCTATCCGTTATTATGCAGATGTGAAAACGCTGACCGACGGTGCAAAGCATGACGGAGATGTGAACTTTCCTGTAAGTTTTATTTTAACAAATCCTCCTGCAGTTGCTGCAAAAATGGCAAGACTTGATGTTGAGTACACAGAAAAAACTTTTGCAAATGCACAGCAAAACAGAGATAAAAATCTCAGCACATTTTCTTATGTAGAGCAAATGACGACAGATTATGGATTTAAAGATACAAATGACTTTTTGCTTTCACTTGAAACTGAGATAGAATTGCCTAAAAAAACAAGAGATATCTACTTTTATCTGCCGTTTAATATGTTAAATATATATCCGACAGTTACGCGTTTTTCTTACATTGATCTTATGAACGGGAAAGAAAAAGCGGCGCCTTTTTATTTTATTAGCAGAAGCTTTCGTGATGTCGGTTCGCAAATCCAGTTGAATCAAGAAGTTTTTATGGATAAGAAAACATTTACTCTTACTCTAGGTTCTAAAAAAATTACTCCAAAAAGATTTGTAAAAACTCTTTATGATGAAAATATGCAACTCAAAAAAGAGATGAAAATTGTGGATGTGAACTCAAATATTAACATTGTCTATATGTCTAATTACAAGACCTTTTTACTGCTTGATGAAGCAACGTATAACTCTTTGTATATTCAGCTGATGGTCTTAGAAGAGTATGATAAAAATCTTTTTGAAAAAGTAGCAGGCAACCCCCATGCCAAAGTCTATAAACTTAAGATATAAGAAGTTCTTTAAGATGTGTTTATGTGATGTTGTAGTAGTATTTAAAACTTATATATTAGGATTCTTATAAATGAAAAAAACCATAAAAAAATGTCTATTTCCAGCTGCCGGATACGGAACAAGGTTTCTACCTGCAACTAAGGCTATTCCAAAAGAGATGTTACCGGTTCTTACAAAACCGCTTTTACAGTACGGTGTTGAAGAGGCAAGAAAAGCGGGAATGGATACTATGGCTATTGTAACCGGGCGTGGTAAACGTGCTATTGAAGACCATTTTGACAGATCCTATGAGCTTGAACATCAAATAGACGGAACTTCAAAAGAAGTACTCATGACAGAGATACGCGACATTGTAAAAAACTGTACAATCAGCTACACGAGACAAGTAGAGATGAAAGGTTTAGGTCATGCCATTCTTACCGGTCAAACACTTATCGGGGATGAACCGTTTGGAGTTATTCTTGCAGATGACTTATGTGACAATGATGGCGGAGAGCCGGTTTTAAGCCAAATGGTCAAACTATATGACAAATATCAGTGTTCTATCGTCGCAGTCGAAGAGATTCCACTTAAAAATACGAACAAATACGGTGTCGTTGCAGGTGAAGTTATTGAAGACGGGGTACTTCGTGTTACAGATATGGTTGAAAAGCCTGAACCAGAAGATGCACCTTCAAATCTTGCAATCATCGGACGCTATATTTTAACTCCGGATATTTTTGATATTATCAAAGAAATCAAGCCTGGAAAAGGCGGAGAAATCCAGATTACTGATGCACTTTTAGAACAAGCAAAACAGGGTAGAGTGATCGCTTATAAATTTAAAGGCAAGAGATTTGACTGTGGAAGTGTAGATGGTTTTGTTGAAGCGACAAATTATTTTTATGCAAAAGACAACCTCTAGAATTGAACTGTAATTTAAACATTAGGAACAAAAAATGAGTTATCACAACAATTTCAATCCGACGATATCTGATGAAGAGCTCTTTAGTGAGCTTATAAAAGAAAAAGAGAGTGATATAGGTTATTACAACTTGGTACATCAAGATACGGCTGCGTTTAAAGAGTACGCAAAAGATGTTAAACAAAACAACATTGTTGTTATAGGAATAGGCGGAAGCACTTTAGGGACTTATGCTATTTATAAATTCTTAAAACATTCAAAAAATTTATCTAAAAATCTTTACTTTCTTGAGACAACAGATCCAATAGACATCAAATCAA